>Ga0163179_10000281_pt1 | contig 35759 bp, 8 predicted proteins | sample AtlANTMetagenome_FD_109643 | JGI IMG/M metagenome (GOLD analysis project Ga0163179, IMG submission 109643) | Marine eukaryotic phytoplankton communities from the Atlantic Ocean - Atlantic ANT 2 Metagenome | ecosystem: Environmental > Aquatic > Marine > Oceanic | place: North Atlantic Ocean... | reverse complement strand
GGTAAAGGTATAGCAGATAGGGCAATTTTAGTCGGAAAATACGAATTCTTGAACAAAAGTATCCAATATTGCATCGCAGACGTAGATAAAAACGCTCCAGAGGTGTTTTCGACGCTAAAACAACCAATAATCACTCCAACTTTAACAAATGGACGCATTTCAGCAGTTTCTATAGTTGATGGAGGAACAGGTTGGATTCCAAATAATATACAAGGAAGAGAACCAGAATTAATTGTTACACCACCTTTAGTTGAGTCTGGAACTCAGGCAACACTTAAGGCAGAATTTACAAATGGTGTTTTAACAGCAGTAAAAGTTGATAATGCAGGATCTGGATACAGTACAGAGAACCCTCCAACGTTCGCAGTTAAGAATGATGAGAAAAGAGAGTCCGTAGTTGTTAAACATATGGCAGGTGTTAAGGAGTGGAGAGGTGATAGTGAGACAATTGTAGACAGTTTACCAACAGGAGAGGGAATTCCATCTGTTACAGCAGAAGAAAGAGCATCTATGGTCGAAAATATCGAAAAAACACCCGAAGAATTCAAATATAAGGTTCCAGATGATACATTTAGGGTAAAAGAAGACCCAAATCGCAATAGAGTTAGTACATTACCGCAAGCAAGATTCACTGCAGGTGCTACACAACCATATAGAGACGCAACAGTGCACACAAATGACTACAAATATCTTAATGATATCGATATTCCACGTGCAAATAAGGATCTTTGGATAAATGATAGAGAAAGAGAGATAGCAGAACGTAAAAAGAACGTAGATGACATCACACAGGACGTAGCAATCAAGTATGATGTGCGTAATGAGATGCTTGTAGAGACTGTTCAAGGTCCAACAAGTGAATTACCGCATGCTTCAGAGTATACAAAGTATATGCTCCGCCAATATAGACCAGATCCGAAGAGAAAAACTACAATTAACGTAACATTAGCATCTACTCCCGTAACTGCGGGATGTACTCACTTTAGTTGTACTGCTCCTGCAGCTCAAACTGGAAGTTCAAGTACTGATCCTGAAACTGGTATTACGACTACGACTACATATACTATGTCAGGTCTTATGGGTGAAGGATGCAAATCATGGACTGCGAATGGTAAATTCGACATGTATAACGACCTAACTGCAGCTGCATTACAAGTAGCACAAGCTACAGCAGCATACGGAAACCCTTATAGTCAATAATTATGCCAGCAGGAGCACCTTTAGGAGCAGCTCTTTATATGGGAGTCTGCAGTGGACATGGAGTAGGTTGCGGATCGTCACACCATCCTGGATTGGGTGGTGGTACACTTAGTCCGTGTCCTCATCCATCTCTAACACCAGCAGTAGTGCCAAAACCCGTTCAAGCAATGAACGCAACTACTATATGGCCACCTACTGCTCAAGCACCTGCTGGACCGTACTTGCGTACTGTGATCATTAATGGTAAAATGCCTATATGTGATCAGGATTTGCTTGTTCCCCATCCAACTCCAGTACAACACACAACTACTTCCGTAGGATTTAAGTGTTTTTGTACTGTAAGTACACCAGCATGGCATTGTACTATTGGTACTGCAGGTGGTAGAGAAGCAGCAGTCGGTCATGCTCGCAAATTAATGGCGACTACAGCAACGGTTTTTGTTCAAAAACTCCGTTTAGGTAGAATGGCAGATCCATTAGGCGATCAATCACCTGCATTTCCATGCACGTCGTTAGTCGCAACAGCTAGTCCAAATGTATACGTAGGAAAATAACCTAAATTATGGCAAAATCAGTAAATTGGAATCCCGACACCTTTGTGGAGGCAAAACCCAAGAAAACACGGCAGGGGAGTGGAAAACATACTAAATATTCCGCAACCAGTCGAAATCATGCGAAAAAACGTACAAGGGGGCAAGGATAATGAGTTTAAAGGAATTAACACAAGCACATCATAAGCAAGCAGAGAATCAACCCTTTGTTGGCATACTATTCAGTGGTCGTTGTCCTCATGAGACATATGCAACTTATTTGTACCAACTTTGGTTGATATATCAAACATTAGAAGATATTGGAATGTCAGGTGGTGTTTTAAACGATCTACCAGATTTGTTAAGAGCACCTCAAATACAACAGGATTTTGATGAGTTATGGACTGGATCTGAACCTCCTACTGTATTGGACTCTGTACACGCCTATAGAGCGTACTTAGATGGATTAAGGCATGAACCAGAGCGAGTCTGGGCACACTGCTATACAAGGCATATGGGAGACCTTATGGGTGGTCAGCAGTTAAAAGCAAGAGTACCTGGATCTGGTAAAATGTTTGAGTTTAATAATCCTGGTGAATTGATAACAAAGATCCGTGGAAAATTAAATGATGGTATGCAACGTGAAGTAGAAACTGCTTATGAATTTGCTACACTACTCTTTAAAGAGATGTGGGGAGTGCATCAAGAAGCACTAAAAAAGCAAAAAGCGTATGAGGAATCATACTCATAGACTAAATAGTATCAGCTATACTATGTAAATGTGACTTATAGGGCATTACCAGAGGGACTGTTTATCGCAAACAGTCCTATTGCTGGTCAAGGCATCTTCACAAAGAAGAGTCTTTTAGTTGGTACACAATTGGGTCTATCTCACCTTATTATAGGTGAAGAAATATTTCGGACACCATTAGGAGGGTTTATAAATCACTCTGATTCTCCTAATTGCGAAAAGTTCCAAGTAGACGATAAATATTATGTAAAGGTTATCAAATCAGTTGCACCTATGGAAGAACTGTTTTTGAAATATACATTTTATAAGGTATAATGGCATTAAAGTCGGTTGGATCTAAAGATCAAAGAACCTCACGGGCATTTAAGGATATTGCTATGGCATTTGGTAAGAATCCGTTTACCGATGATATTAATGCGGTGAAAAATGATAATTCAATTAAATCGGCAATTAAGAATTTAGTTCTGACAACACCTGGTGAGAAACCGTTTCAACCTTTAGTTGGATCACGGGTAAATGATTTATTATTTGAACCATTAGATCCCTTTACAGCTGACGCTTTACAGGAAGAGATAATAAATACAATTAACCAGTTTGAATCTAGGGTAAGGTTGGAAGATGTCCAAGTTCAACCCATTCATAATCGTAATATGCTTAATATTACTATAGTATACCAAGTAGTTGGTCAACCAATTACTGAATCATTTTCCTTTGTCCTACAGAGACCTGAGTAATGCAACCGAATAATTTAACAGCATTAGATTTTGAAGATGTTAAATCTTCAATTAAGTCATATTTAAGGACTCGAAAAGAATTTACTGATTATGACTTTGACGGATCTGGTCTGTCTTATTTGATTGATACTTTAGCGTATAACACTTATTATACATCATTTAATGCTAACATGGCAATGAATGAGGCGTTTTTGCCTTCTGCTACTGTTAGAGATAATATTGTTAATATTGCTAAACTGTTAAATTATGTCCCTAAGTCAGTTACATCATCAAAGGCGTGTCTAAAACTTATTGTACAAACTGAACAAACAAATGGTGCTTATCCAAGTAGTATAACCTTAGGAAAGGGTGTTGTTGCAACTGGTGGTAACTATCTTTGGAATATTCTTCAAGATACTACTGTAGTTGTTAATACTACTACTGGAATTGCAGAATTTGATAATTTGATGATTTATGAAGGCACTATAGTTAACTTTAACTATGTTGTTAATACCTTCGCAAGTCAAATATACAAAATTCCTTCTGAAGACGCTGATATCGATACTTTGAAGGTTAGAGTTAAAGCGAACGAATCTGCGACTGCTTCTGACCTCTATAACCAAGTTGATACTATTACTAACCTAACTGCTAGCACAAGGGTTTTCTTCCTTGCTGAAGGCGAGGATATGAGGTATGAGATAAGGTTTGGTGATGATAGTGTTGGTAGAAAGGTTAAGGATGGAGAAGTTGTTGTTCTTGAGTACCTTGTAACCTCTGGTGATGAGGCAAATGAAATAACTGGGTTCTCTTTCGTTGGAAAGATGACCGATAACTTAGGATTAGGGTATAATGCTGGTGCTGTAGCAACTACTGTAAAAGACAGGTCACAACTGGGATCTGGGGCAGAGTCTCCAGAATCTATCAAATATAATGCTCCAAGATACTATTCTGCACAGTATAGAGCAGTAACAGCACAAGATTATGCTGTTATTACTAAGAAAGTTTATTCTAATGCTGATTCTGTTGTTGCATACGGTGGAGATGCTTTAAATCCTCCAATTTACGGTAAAGTTTACATTGCAATTAAAACTAAGACAGGATCATTACTTAACGATCAAACTAAAAAAGAAATTGAAGCAGATTTAAGAAAATATGCTATGGCATCAATCGACCCTGTTGTCGTTGATCCTGATGAAATCTACATCTATAACAAGATATTTGCTTTATATGATACTGGTTGCGGTTCTAGTACATCAGATATTAAGACTAATGTACAGAATGCTATTACTGATTGGGCTACTCAGACACAGATTAATAACTTTAATTCTACGTTTAGAAGTCAGAACTTTGAAAAAGCAATTGTTATATCAGATAAGTGTATAAGTGACGTTTCACTACAGACTACAATTCTGAAATATATCAAACCAAATGCCAATTCTACCAACACATATTGTGTTTCAACTGGTGGTACTTTATATGATAGTGCTCCAAGTAATGATGGTGGATCTAATGGTGCTTGTAAGAAAGAACCTGTTGTTTTATCAGGAACCTTTAGAACTGCTGATAGACCTGGTATAGATCAACAATTTGAAGATGATGGATTTGGTAAGTTAAGAACCTTCTATAACACTGGTAATAAGAAAGTTTACACTAATGAGAATGCTGGTTCAGTTAACTATTCTACAGGAGAGATATGTTTCGGACCTGTTAATGTAGTTGGTGCAGGAGGTAATGTACCTGATCTAACTAACATATCATTAACTGATGCTACAACTGGTGTAGGAAGCATTATTGATCTAACCCTATTACCAAACGAATTACAAATTCCCGTGCTGTTCATCCCTTCAAACAACTCAACAATTCCAGCATCTACGCCTGGTACCGTTATTAATATTGTTAACCCAGAAATCACTGTTGCTCCAATTGGTACTACACCTCCTGGTACTATACCTCTAAATAGTTTGACACCAACAGTTTTCAATCAGACACCAGTTACTATTACTGTTCCTAATATTGATAACTCTGGCACAACAAATACTTCTAGTTGTTTCTAAATTAGATGAGCAATATCAATAAGGTTTCTCAAGCTATAAAGGCTCAGACCCCCGATTTTATCGAGACTGAGTATCCTCTGTTTAACAAGTTTATACAGTATTACTATAGATCTCAAGAGAAGACAGGATTAGGTCAAAATATACTCAATAACTTCCTTCAATATCTTGATATTGATAAGTTGGACATTGGGATTCTTGATGGTGCGACTAAGGTTGTAGAAGCAATAAAAGCGACAGATGATACGATTGTTGTAGAGAGTGTTGATAAGTTTTTAGAAAATAACGGTTCAGTTTTAATTGGTGATGAGATAGTATACTATGAACGGACTACTCATGCACCTAATATTGCGTTAAGTCCAGGTATTTCTTATGATCAGGTAAAACTTAAGTGGACAGGTCTTGCAAGTCCTCTTGATTCGTTTGATGGTACAACAACACAGTTTCCATTAACATCTCAGGACAGTCCTATTGCTCCTATAACACCACAACATTTGATTGTGTCTGCTTATGGTAAAGTTTTAATTCCTGCTGTAGATTATACTATTAATGGTACTAATATAGTCTTCACAGAGGCTCCAAGAACAAGAATTCCTTCTGATGGTGCTGAACAAACATATATTAACTTTTTAAGTGGTTTTATTGAAAACACAATTGTACCAATAGATAACCTATCTAATTCTTTTGGTGAGAGTAAGAGACAGTTTACTATAACAAGAAGTGGTGAAAGATATGAACCTATTGTAGATGAATATGTTCTTGCCATTTATGATAATAGACTTTTAACTCCTAAAGTTGACTTCTTTATAGATGGAGATCAGTTTATATTCTTAACTGCTCCTCTAAATGGTAGATTTCTATCATTATTTGCTATTGAAGCACCTGTTCCTTCATTTGGATCTGGTGCCATTGGATATGCTCGTATAAGTGACAGTGGTACTCTTACTGATATTGTAACCAATGTTACTGGATCAGAATATAGATTTGAATATCCTCCTAAAGTATCAATTAGTTCTACATTAGGTAGTGGTGCTGCTGCTAATGCTTTAGTTAATGGTGTTAAATCTGTTTCTCTATTGGATGGTGGTAAAGGATATAGTGATAGCAATCCACCAATAGTTCAAGTACAATCTCCAACTAAAACAGGATCAACTCAGGCAAAAATTAAAGCAACTGTTACTAATGGTGCTGTAACTGGTCTTGAAATACTTAATTCAGGTAGTGGGTATACATTTACTCCAAGACTTACCTTTAGACAGCCTGGAGGCGGTAAAATAGCTGTTCCGACCATTACTAATGGTAGTATTGATGGTATTCCTGCCATTACTGATGTGGGATTTGGTTATACTACTGCTCCTACGATATATGTCGATGAACCAACTGGATCTAATCCGATTAAAGCATCATTACGTGCAAACCTTGCTACAGATGGTACTATTGCTTCAATTACTGTACTCAACGCAGGACAAGGATATACAACAGTTCCCAGATTAGCAATTATTGACCCAGTAGGTGCTCAAATACTTCAAACATCTGTTGATGGTGATGGTCGTGTAATTAATATTGAACTTTTAGATGGTGGTAGCGGATATGAGGATATTCCATCTGTATACATTGTTGATGGAAGAACAGATGCACAAGGTAATTCAATAGGTGGTACTGGAGCAACTGCTGTTGCTGCAATCTTTAATGGTAAGATCACTGATATTAATATAACTGCATTTGGAACTGGTTATAGTGCTGCTGCACCTCCATCTATCATTATTCAGACTCCACCTGCTGCAGAAGCATCTGCGGAGATAGGTTTAAAAGAAATCACTGGTTTTACTGTAACACAAGCAGGAAAAGGATATAGTAAAGCACAATTAACAGGTTGTGCTCGTGCTGCATCAGGAATTACTTCATATACAGAAGATGGTAATGCAGTATTTTCTAGTACAACTACTGCTGCTGCAGCTATTGTTAATACACCAGTTAAGTGCTTAGATCAACTATTTGTAAAGAGACTTTTAGACAAATATACAGAACAGTTCCTTCCTGATGTACCTGAACTCGATTATACAAAAATCGATGTTAGAACATCAATTAAGACTATTAAAGACTTTTACTCTGCGAAGGGTACATCTTTCAGTATTGCTTATCTCTTTAAGTTACTTTATGGTGAAACTGTAAGTATTTCATATCCAAAAGATCAGATTATTAAACCATCTGATGCTACTTGGTCTATTGACACTATTTTACGTGCTACTAAGGTTTCTGGTGCTTCTGTTGATATTAAAGATGCTTTATTGATACAAGAAGAGGATATATCAGACTCTAATATTAAAGCAGCGAGTGCTCTTGTAGAAAATTATATTTCAATTAAAACTTCTGAAGTAGAGATATTTGAACTTGTATTGTCTGAAGAGACTATTAATGGTTCATTTACTGTTCCATATAAGACAAAACTTGCTGAGCCATTAAGTGCAACTGATTCAATCATTACAGTTGACTCTACTATTGGTTGGCCAGAGAGAAACGGTGAATTTGTCATAGGATCAGGTGCTACAACAGAACTTGTACAATATAAGGAAAAATCACTTAACCAGTTTATTGAGTGTACTCGTTCAGTAAATGGTGTTGTTGAGGACTGGGATTCTGCTTCACAAGTCACTTCAAACTTCAAAGTTTACCTTAATAAAGGTACATTACAAGAAGTTGTGATGAATGTTGTTGGTATTGTTGATGCACAACAAACTGCTTTGACAGATACTGGATCTTACTACTTACCTGGAGATAAATTAACAGTTTCTAAGTTAGGTGGTACTGGTACTACTCCAGATCTTACAACTTGGTTATATAACGTTAAAAAGTTAATATCAGTTAATACAGTAACCTTTGGTGGTATTAATAATCAGTCTGCTACTCTTACTTGTGCTAATCCTCATGGATTGTTGGTTGGAGATCAGGTAACTGTATATGGTGCTAACCCAATCATCTATAACGGAACTTTCTTAGTCACTTCAAGGGATTCCGAGTATGTTTTCCAGTATAATCTTCCTCAACCTGCAACAGTTATACCTCAGGGTAATATTCTTGTATCTGTTGACCTTAATAAGGGTAAGTCAGATAACAGTGCTGTATTAAATGCTATTGGTTCATATACAACTAACGTACAAAACTCATTCTTTGATACTACTAACACTTACGTTGCTTCTACAGGTATTCCTAACTATAAGATTGGTCCTTTCCCAGGATCTGCACTTCTTCCAGGAAACCAACGTAAATTAAACAGATTTCCTAAATTACCGACTACAATTTCGACTAAGAATGCGATTACTTCTGGTCCTGTTGGAACTTGGGTTAATGGTGTATCAATTTGGTCTTATAAGTCAACTTTATCTAAAACATTTGGTGCTGTAACTGGAATTAACATTACTAATGCTGGTGCTGGATATGATGCTGCTTCACCTCCAGCAATTACTATTGCAGGTGGTAGCGGTTCAGGTGCAACTGCAAATGTAACTGTTGATGGTTCTATCTCTGAAGTTACAGTCACTGCAGGGGGTTCTGGGTATTCATCTTCACCTTTGGTCTCTATTGTAGGTGGAGGCGGTTCTGGTGCTGCTGCAACTGCTATTATTACTAAAGGTATTGTTTCTAGTATACTGATTAATCAAGGCGGTTCTGGATATACTTCCCAGCCTTCAATTACTATTGTTGGTGGTGGTGGAACTGGTGCAACAGGTACAGCATCTGTTCGTGGTCCAATTCAAAGTATTGCTATATCAAATGGTGGTGCTTCATATACCTCAAATCCATCTGTAACATTGAGTTCTGGTGTTGGTGCTGTTGCTCAAGCGATTGTAACTAATGGTAGAATCATTTCTATTGCTATTATTTCTGCTGGATCTGGATATACTACCGCACCTGAAGTTGCTATTCAAGGTCAAGGATTTGGTGCTGTTGCACGTGCTACTATTGATACTGATGGTGAAAATGCTGGTAGAGTTACTGGTATCACTATTGTTAATAAGGGTATCAACTATGTTCAAGGTACTACAATTATCAACTTAACATCTGTTGGTCAAGGTGCTACCTTTACACCTAATGTATTCCAATGGACTTATAACCTTCAAGCAACATCAACGTTTGATGATGCTAAGGGTGCTGTATTTGAAGGATTTAACAATCAATATGGTGGTGAGTATGCTCACTTATCCAATCCTCAGAAATTAAGATATATTCTTGGTGATAACTTATTTGAAAATGCTTCACAACAGATTAAGGAGCAAGAAACTCAATTAGCACACTCTCCTATTATAGGATGGGCATTTGATGGTAACCCGATTTATGGTCCTTATGGTTACTCTGACCCAACTAATCAAGCATCCTCTATTGCTAAACTGAATACTTCTTATAGATTAAAGACTAATTTAGTATATGATGCAACAACTAACCCATATCCATCAAGAACTGCTGGTCCTTTACTAAATGATGAAACTGCTGGTAATTTTGTAGAAGACTATGAGTATGTCTTTGGTTTAGGTGATTTAGATCAGTATAATGGTCGTTTCTGTAAGACACCAGACTTTACGGCTGGTAGATATTGCTATTTTGTTACTATTGACTCTACAGAAGATGGTAATCCACTATTCCCTTATGTTTTAGGACCAAGTTTCAATTCAGTTGTTGATAAATGGAACCTTGTTGCTGATGCAACACAACAGAATATTCCTTCAGGTGTTGTGCGTTATAGAGACCCTTATGAGAACGTTGATATTGACGTTACAAGGACTCCAAACGCATCTACTAATGCATTGACTACTGAAGCAGGTGAAATACTCCTATTTGATGCAGAAGACGAAAATAGAGACGGTGTAATAAGTCAAGATGAGATAGATGATCCAGAACAGATGTTCGAGGAGTCACCTTTACAACTCTTTGATTACTTCCCCACAGTTAAATTTGACTCTAAGGTTGACATTGAAGTTGAGACTATTACTAAGTTTGAAGATGCCTCGGTAACTGGATTTACAGTTGAGAACCCTGGTATTAACTATCAGGTCAATGATAGACTGGTATTTGACAATACAGATACTGATGGTGATGGTGTATCTGCTCGTGTTTCACGTATTAAAGGTGAAACAGTTGAAACTTATAGTTTTGAGAATGTAAGTGGAAGTAACTATGGTACATTAAAGACAAATGTACCTCATAATTTGATAGCTGGCGACAGTGTGTTTATTGATTACACACCTATCATGGATAACACGAACAAAACATTTAAAGTTCGTCAATTCAAAGGTATTGAGCAAATAGTCATTAGTCAAACAGGATCTGGATATAATGAAGAAATTCCTCCAACAATAGTTATTGATGGAGACGGAAGCGGTGGTGCTTTACAAGCGGTTGTTAGTTCTGTTGGTGCTATTGATACTGTTAATATTACTAACTCTGGATCTGGGTATACTGCTAATCCTCGTGTTATTCTAAGTCATCCTCAGATTTACAAGAAGGCAGATTATTACGTTTCTAAGATTGAAAATAATAATTATGTCAAGATTAATGACTGTAAGGTTAATATTAAGAAAGAAATATTCACTTGTGGTAAAACATTAGATGCTGATGGTAATACAGTAGGATTTGTAGCGAAGTTATCTGCTACAGGTGTTAAAGAGTGGGAGAAAACTTTAGAGAGTGCATCTGGTCTAAAATACGTAGAATTTGAAAGATTGTATGTAGATGGAGATAATATTTGGGTAGTTGGTAATAATAAACCTAATAGTAGTTTACTTGATGCATATAACCCTGATATTATACTTTGTAAGTATGTTCAGGCAGAAAACGGTCTTAGTGCAACATTAGGTTTCCAAAAAGCATATGCTGGTATATCTGGTGCTACTCGTTCTGATAATGTAACTGCAATTAAGAAATATTCAGATAGTCGTTATGTTATTGGTGGTTACACTAATACTAACTCTGCTGCACCTTATGATGCATTCATTGCTACTATTGATACTACTGGTAATTTCTCAGTTAAGAGAAAGTTAGCTTCAGCAACTGCTAATGAAAAAATTACTGATTTGATTATTGATGGTACTGATCTATACTTCACAATGGAAGTATCATCAACAAGCAGTTCTCAGGATATCAATCAGTGTGTAGGTAAAGCAACTATTGGTACAAGTGTTATTGAAATTGCATGGATTAAAGAGTATAGTAATGCAACATACTCATTCTTAGATTCTACTCTCTGTATTGATGAATTTAAGGAAATTTATCTTACTGCTTCTTGCAGAATGAAGAGTGATGATACAACTATAGATAGTTTCTGGGTTGGTAAAGTTAATTCTACTGATGGTGCTTTAATCTGGAATTATCGTTATCTTGCTCCAGGTAGAGAAGTTCATGTAGTAGATTCATCTGAAATTGATTTATTTGGTGATCTAAACATAGCATTTACAAGAAAAGATAATGTAACTACTCAGACAACTGTAGATACAGTTAAGATTGGTTATGACGGTAAGATCAAGAATCATACAACTAATAACTTCAATTTAAACAATATTGAAGGTGTAACTGCACTTGCACTTGATGTTGATGAATCAGGTGATGTTCATGTATTTGGTCAAACTCAGTGGAATAGAAACGAGTGTATATTTGATTTTGCTAATAATGAGCAAGTTGATAGAACAGGTCATTATACTCTGACATCCGTTGGTGCTACTAATGCAATAACCTATACAGGTAACCTTGCTAAGATCTATGGTTACAATCCTGCAGGTTCTAATGCTACTTGGGTTAATTCTTACTTAAGTCTTCCAAGTGCTACATTAGGAACTAAACTTGCTGGAGATTGGACTTTAGAGTTCATGGTCTACAAGAATGCTACTGAATCACAAACTTTATCTCAAACTGCTCAAACTCTATGTGGTATTGGTGGTGCAAGAGATGCTACTGGTGGTCTATGGTTAGGATATGATAATAGCAGTGGAGAATTGCAATTAGTCATTACTAATAGTACAACACAACTTATAAACGGTTCTGGTCAGTCATCATCTCAAACAAACATGTATGCTGACAATTCTTGGCAGTTTGTAGCATTGACTAAGAATGGTAATGAATTTAAAGCATATATTAATGGTATTGCAGTAATTACTGGTACATTATCAGGTACTTCTCTTGGTAATAAGAATCTATATATCGGTAACCAAGTTGGTTTTGGTAGTGGTGCTACTGACTTTGCTCAGTCTAAGCAAGGACAGTTCTATGTTGATAATATTAGACTAAGAAATAGATTTGTAACTCCTACAGTTCCTACTGACGTTGTAACATTACCACCAACTGCAAGTTATAGTCAGACATTTGACTGGGTAGATGATGCATGGTTTACTAATTATCTGAATCAATATGATAATATTGATTATGTTGGTTGGGGTATTAAAGTTGATAAGAATGCTGAATCTGGAAGAATCGGAACTTATAGTGAGAGAACTAATACTAAGGTAGGATTTGTTAGAACTGCTGTAACTCCTGTTACTGGTTCTGCAATAACTGTTTCTGCTACTGGATATAGTTTAGGTGATGCTGGTTTACAGACTCTTGACTTTGATGATACAACTACTACGATGTCTCAGGATACTGAGAATCTAACTTATACTCAGGATATTTGGGGTTCAAGAACTGCTACTGTTCCTTCTCCAGGTTCACAGAAACTTAAAGTATCTGCTGTAGTTAAAGACAGATATTACTTTAAAGTTACTGATACTGTTAAGATTGATAATATTCAGATTCTTACTATTAATCAGGCATTTAATTTCACAGTTGGTGCTAAATTACAACTTTATACAGGATCTACATTCAAAAATAGCGGTTATATCATTAGAGTTGATAATGATAATAATAAGATATACGTTGCTGTTAATAATAACCTTTGGTCAGATGATCTTAATACTGGTCAATTAAGTACAGTTCAGTTTAGTGAGCAGTCTACTTATAACATTGTTGGACCAATTCCTAATGATATTAATGAGATAATAGGATATACCTTTGCACAGGTTGTTAATCAAACTCCTGGAACCTTTATCATTCCTCTTTCAAGTTATCCTTTAGAAGTTGGTGGAGCTAATAATCTACACACATTTGCAACATTCAAACCATATAGTGATGCAGATTATTCAATAAGAATTGATGAAGTCTCTGGTAGTTCACCATATATTGTCGGATCTGTTGTTACAATTAATTCAGGCGATATTTCTTATAATTCTGATTATTCTCAAGCAACAATCGTTAATTTAACTGGTGTTCTGAAGATCACTTTAGTTGCAAATCTTATTAAGATTCTTCAGGTAACTGCGGTTGCTAATAGTGATGAAGTTTATGTAATTACTGCTACTAAGCATTACCTTGAAGCAGCACAAATGCTTTATGTTGATGGTAACCCATCACGTACTGTTGGTGGTGTTGTATATGATGAGTATGATGGTGCATTCCCTGTTGATACTGTTGTAAGTTCACTTGAATTTACTTACAAATTACCATCAGCAGCAATAAGTGATCCTGAGACTACCACTCCTGGTAATGTTAACATATTTGTTAAGTCTCCTGTGTTGAAGATGTATTATGGTCACCAGTATCTGTTTGACCTAAGTCACTCTTCATTGGTTGGGGGTAACCTATCATTTGCTAAGGATAACCTTTATAAGTTGGAATATTCATTCAACTCTATTGAAAGAATTGGTACTCCTGGTGTAACTGGTCAAGGACAACCTACACCTACAGTTAAATTGAAAGTTGATGAGAGTGTTGTTACAAATATTTCATATTACTTTGACCCATCAAGAACTGGAGATACTTCTCCTGTAATTCCTGGTAGTTACTTAGATGTTGTAGATTCTCCATATAAGGGTACATTCCAGATTAGTTCTACTGCTGGTCAAACTATTACTACTGGACCTGATATATTCAAATTCCCTCTACTTAATGAGCCAGAAGGTGCTGCAGATGTAAGTAGGACAACTTATAGTACAAGTTCACTAAAAGCTGTTGGTTCTATTAATAATATCCGTATTGTTAACTCTGGTGGATTCTATACTAAGTTACCAGTTATTACAGGTATTGTATCGACAAGAAAGATTGAAAGAATTCAAATTAATGCTCCAGGTACTGAATATGCTGTTGGAGAATACAATAATGTTCCTATTGCTGGTGATGGAGAAGGTGGATTAGTTTCTATTACTGTTGATAATGGTACTGATGATGAAGGTACTACTATTCCAGGTCAGATACAGAAAGTTGAAGTTATTGATCCAGGTAAAGGATATACTACTGCATCTATTGATATTAACTCTATTTCTGGTATTCTTGGATCTGGTTTAACTGGATCTGGTGCTGAACTTGTAGTTGTTATTCCTTCTGCTGGTTCAGGTGCATCTATCTTTACTAAAGGTACAAATGTCGGAAAAATCAAAAAACTTAAGAATAATAACTTTGGATATGATTATCCTCATGACTATACTTTACGTCCTGAGATTACCTTCCCGATTAACGCCCAGTTAACATCTACAAGTATACTTTCAAGCATTACAGTTACCGACCCAGGTTCTGGATATTCTTTACCTCCTGCTGTTGTAATTACAGGTGGTGGTGGAACTGGTGCTGTTGCTGAAGCATTCATTAAGAATGGTCGTCTTGACACAATTATTGTTAAGGATCCTGGTGCTGGATATTCATCTACACCAACTATTAGTCTTAAGTCATCATTCAACTATGTTGTTAACCTTGACTTAGGATTACTACAGTTTGCTTATCCTCATGGTATTACAAATGGTGCTGCCGTAACAGTTACAGTAACTGATACTGGAGATGGTGCTGATTTCCCTCTTGCTGCTGGTGCAACTGGTAGATTAAATGCTTCTACTACTTACTATGCTATTGCTGGTGCTGCAAACTCATTAGAAGGTGATCAGTTAAAACTTGCTATTACTGCTTCTAACGCTGCTCTTGGTGATGCTCTTTCCTTCGTTAACGCTGGTGAAGGTCGTCAGAGTGTGTTAACTGAATCATTCGGTGGTGGTGCTACTGCTAATGTTATCACTTCTACCTTCTTAGAAGGAGAATTAATATACCAAGGAGATACCTTTGAAACTGCTACAGCAAGTGGATATGTATCTACAAACTCTGGTTGGCAGGTTGGTCCTCGTATTATTAAGATTGTTGATTATACTGGGTCATTTGCTGAAAATGAAAAAGTTACTGGTGTTATTTCTAAGTCTTCAGGTACTATCAGTGATCTGAAGATTGCTAAAGGTGTTCTTGAAATTGGTTCTATAACCAAAACAACAGGTCAGTTTATCGATGATGTTGGTAAACCTTCCGAAATTATTCAAAAGATTCAAGACTCTTATTATTATCAGGACTTCTCCTATGCTGTTAAATCTGCTGTTTCTATCAGCGATTGGAAGGAGATCCTTATCAAGAACGTTCACCCTGCATCATTTAAGGTATTTGGTGAATTAAACCTTAATGAGTATGGATTTGTTCCTAACAAAGAGACATTCTTCCAGTTAACTAAGTCTGTTGAACTTGCTCAAGAATCAATTGTTCCTAATATTCAGAACTTTGCTCTTGTTGAACCAATCTACTCTGACTTTAACAATACTGAGGTATTATTCAGACAGAAGAGACTAACATCTTCTGAGGATATTCTTACTTCTGTTGTACAACGTGTTGATGATATTTCTACATTATTCGATGGAGAAAGAATATCATTCCCTCTAACTGTTGATGGTTCTAACGTTGTTGCAAACGCAAACCAGTTGATGATTGTATTGAATGGTGTTGTACAGAATCCTAAGACTGCATTTAGTATTCAGCAAGTCTCTATTGTATTCTCTGAACCACCACAACCTCCAGCAAGTGTTAAGTATGCAAATATATCGATTTCCCAGAAGTCTACAGTTGCATTTACCTTTACTAACCAGAGTGGTATTTACCCATCATTAGGTAATATATTAACTGGTATATCATCTGGTGCAAAGTTAACTGTAACAACAGTTGTTGGTACTACAATCAATGGTTATATTAATGAAGGAACCTTTATTATTGGTGAATTATGTAATGTTTCTGCTACAGGATTCAATGCTAACTTAGCAACTAATACTGCAGTATCTAACATTGGTTTATTCACATTTGGTGAGCAAGTAACCAATTTAACTGGAGACACTGCAAAAGTTGAGCAAATTAACCTTGAATCTGGTGCTGAAACTCCTCTTGCTAAGGTTCGTTATACAATCGGTCTTTCTACAGTATCATTTGAAGTAGTACCTACATCTGGTGCTGCTGGTCCAGTTCCTGCTGGTACATTCACTGCTACTAAGAACTATCAGTTTGGTTCTGAAATATTCAGAGTTGATACTATTACTGATGGATCTTCATCTACAACTCTTGCAGTAACAAGAGCACAATTAGGTACGACTGCTCAATCTGTACAAGAGAATACTCCAATTTACGGTACAGACATTAGCGTTACTAATACATTAACCCTAAGTAAGACTGCTGGTACTTATAAGTCAACTCCTGGTTTATTTGATATCCAATTGAATGATGTTATTCTTGGTGCATCATCTGGTGTTGTTGCTACAGTTACTGCAACTGCAGCATATCAAGATCCTACAACTCAAGAATTTATTGGTCAGGTCAATATATCTGAAGGTTCATCGTTCTTTGGTTTACTATTCAACAGAATTACTTCTCAGACTTATCCAAACGTTGTATTAGACGATATTTCTAAGTCACAAATCAGTGTTGTTAACTTTACTGATAACTCTACTGCCTTTGACTCAAGTTTCCCTGCTAATGAGCGTATCAATAACTATACGATTCCTTATGATAATGCAGTAGGAACTCTTGCAGAAAATGAGAATATTCGTAACTATAAGATTGAATATGGTAATAGTAATGGTGATTTCATTGCTGGAGAAGATGGAAGAGTTAGAAAACTAAGTTTCACTGATAGTCTTGGTACAGGATTCTTTAATACTGGACAAGTAATTAGAACTAGAGATACTAAAGCTGAGGTTATTGGATTTAACCAAGCACGTAATATTGTATATCTTGGTAAGATTGGTAGATGTCAAGCAAGTGGTGCAGATTATTATGATTTTACTTTTGAAAATGCTGCTGCTATCGATACTGCACAGAAGAAGTTTGGAACAGCATCTTTAGAATTTGCTGCTGCTGATTATATTGTTAATGCATCTACTGATGAAATAGCATTTGGATCTGGTGCATTTACTGTTGAAATGTATATCCGTCCTGCTACTGCTTCAGTAAGTGGTACTGCTGATATATTTGATACAAGAGCAAGTAGTGCTAATGAAGTTGCATTTAGATTATACTTAGAGGCAGGTCAAGTTCGTGTAAATGTTAACAACTCTGACCTTGTAACTTCAGGTGCAACAACAATTTCTGCTAATACATGGACTCATATTGCATATGTTAAGTCAAGTACAACTGGTAAGATCTATATTAATGGTGTTGAAGCTGGAACTGGTACTGACAGTACAACTTATGTTGCTAAACCAATAAGAATTGGTGCTGATTGGAATGGTGCTAATGGATTTGTTGGACATGTTGATGAGGTAAGAGTTTCTACAACTAACCGTTATACTGGTGCATTTACTCCTGTTGCTGGTATATTCCAAGGTGATGCTAATACAAAACTATTACTTCACTGTGATGGTAATGATGGTGTAAATTATATTGATGACTGGTCTGGTGTTGAAGGATTTACTCAAGGTGAATTCTTTAATAATGATGCTATTCTGGCAACTGTAAGAGATGTTGCTGGTAAGCACATCTATAATGGTAGTACTTCAACTAATGCTATTACCATAACTGCTAATAGTGTACAGAAAGATGTAACTGATGCTACCTATGATCCTAATACAGGAGACTTGGTATTAACTATTGGTTCTCATAGTTTCACAACCAGTGATACTTTGAAGATCGGTGCTAACAAGTTATCCTTTACTTGTGCTAAGGACAATCATCAAACCTCTCATACATATCCAAGATTAACTGACCCTGCATACGATACAACCCTTGCTATCACTGCAGTCTCAGGCACAACACTTACTGTTAATGTTGGTATTGCCAATAACGGATTTAATAAGAATACTCAGAGATATATCAATGCTGGAGATTTAGTATTATCTAACTTAGACTTCATTTCTCAAGAAGTTGTATATTTGATGAAGAAGAGATTCCCTAACTTCACTGTTAAGGGTGGATCTGTTAACTGTGCTGATGATATTGTTGATGTATTGAAGAGTGTTGTAAGTGACATCCGCAATGGTAGTAATAGTAATATCTGGGATGCTTCTGCATTCTATGTTGATAGAACTACTACTCCTATTTCATTAAAAGAAATTAAGAATGAAGTTACCGAGAGTATCTGGGCATTCCAGAAAACTCAAGAAATGGTTCAGTATATTGGAACCAATACTCTTTGGGAAGTTCAAGGTGATCATGGTTTAACTCAGGTAACTGATACAACTATTACTGATTCCACAACAACTTCATTCACACAACTTACTCCTACAGATGCAGTATATGACGCTGCAACAGGAGAATTAACCTTAACCAAGTCTTCTCATGGTATTGTAGGTGCAACGTCTCTTACAGCATCTAATGCAGCATACGTAGCGAATACTGGTGTACTTACTGTTACGAGTAATAGTCATGGACTTTCAAATGGCGATAGAATCAAACTTGTCGATAACTCACTCACTTTTACGTGTAGTATGGACCAAGATAGGTCTGAACATACCTATCCCAGAATATCCGACGAAGCAAGTTCTGGATACTTAGCAGTATCTGGTGTAACAACTAACACATTCAATGTTAACGTTGGTGTATCACCAATCAAGAGTTTCACTCCAACATCATCTACTTACGACCCTGAAACTGGTTGGTTAAAGTTAGGTATTGGAGATCATAGTTTAGAAGTAGGAACCAACATCAAGATTGCAAATAACTCTCTGAAGTATTTGTGTGCTATGGGTGGTACTACAGAGTATAAGACTTATCCAAGAACAACAGATCCAATTTACAATGATTCTGTTCCTATTGTAAGTGACGGTGTTCATAGTACAGCAACTAATGCAAGTTATACTCCTTCTACAGGTGCTTTAACAATTACTTCTGGTACTAATCTTACACCTACACTTGCTTCATATGTTGCAAAATCAGGTGTATTAACATTAACTATTCCTAATCATGGAATGGTACTTGGTGATAAGGTTAAGATTGAAGATGGTGCAATCACATTTACTTGTGATATGGATGATAATGCTACTCTTCATCCTTATCCAAGATCATCTGATCCTCTAAGTGGTGATTTTATAAACATTGCAAATGTAACAACTAACACCTTCGATGTTAATGTTGGTGCTTCACCTTTAGTATCATTCAATCCAACAGCAGTCACTTATACTCCTACTTCAGGTGATATGGTGATGACTATCGGTGCTCATAATTTGACCGTTGGTACATCTGTTAGATTTGAACCTGAGTCTTTAACATTCACATGTACTAAGGATAGTAATGCTACTGAGCACAAATATCCAAGAGTAACTGACCCTGTATATGATGCTGCGACGACAATTACTGCTGTAACTTCAACATCAATTACTGTTAATGTTGGTCCTGCTAACGATGCAACTGCTGGTACTCATACTTTTGTTGCTAAAGCAGGTACTTTAACTCCAACTTCTGTTACTTACAACCCAACAAACGGTTTATTAGCATTTACAGTTGCTGGTCATGGAATGTTAGCAGGACAGAAGATTAAGATTGCTGATAATTCATTAACATTCACTTGTGGTAAGGATAACAATGCTACTAATCACACTTATCCAAGAATTACTGACCCAATTAGCAGTAAGTTTATTGATATACAATCAGTAACTACAAATACATTCACTATCCAAGTTCTTGATGTAGTACCTTCAACAAATACTACAACTCATAGTTTCGTTTCTGCTGCTGCCAACTGCGTTACAAGAGCAGTTGTAACAACTGGTGGTGATTATGCTCATACATTCGTAAGTGCAAGAAATAACAGTGTTCTATCTGATAAGCACGGTTACTCTGTTGGTGATAAGATCAGAATTGCTGAGAAGTCTCTAACATTTACATGTGCTAAAGATAATGATGAGACTGAGCATTCATATCCAAGATCAACTGATCCATTCTATAGAAGATGGTTAAGAATTGATTCTAAGACTGATAAGACATTTACTGTTAATGTTGGTATATCTCCAGATAAATCTGCTCATACATTTAAGTCTGCATATCCAGGTGGTATTGTTAAGCAAGATGGATCTATTTCAATTGATGTAGGTAAGTCACCTACTGAGAAGCATGATATGTCCAATGCGACATTTGATCCTTCAAATGGTAACTTAGTATTAACACTGGGTTCACATAATTTACAAGTTGGTCAGACTGTTAGACTTGCTGATAGAGCATTAACATTTACATGTGCTGAAGATAGTAATGCATCTAACCACTCTTATCCAAGACCATTTATAGATGAGTTCACACCATCTACTGCGACATATAGTGGCACAACAGGTCTTTTAGTATTCACAGTTAACTCTCATGGTGTTAGAGTTGGTGATTGGATTAAGTTAGATGATAATTCACTCACATTTACATGTCAGTTAGATAATAATCAGACTAACCATACTTACCCAAGATCAACTGATCCAGTTAGCGGTAAATGGTTGAAAGTCTCTGCTGTAACTACAAACACATTTACAGTACAGGTATTACAGAATATACCTTCTACTAATACTTCTACTCATGTATTTGTATCTGCTGTTACTAACTGCATTAAGCAGAAGAGAGATAGAGCATATGATGCTCCAATTTCAATTGCTGCTGTAGGTACTTCTAATAAGACTGCTACAGGTGCTACCTATGCTCCTACCACTGGTGTTCTACAAATCACAAGTAACGGTCATGGATTGACTGCTGCTTCACAGATTACACCTACTGCTGCTGCATATGTTCCTGCAACTGGTATGTTGACTTTGACAAAATCAAGTCATGGATATACTAATGGTGACAGAATTTTAATTACTGAAGGTGCTTTAACATTCAGTTGTAATAAGGATAATCATGAATCACAACATTCATATCCTCGTGCTACTGATCCTTCATACCTCAAGTGGTTGACTATTGGTAATGTAACTACAAATACATTTGATGTTAATATCGGTATTGCAAATGATCAATCTACTCATGTATTCATATCTGCTACAACTAATGGTGTATTGAAGGCAAATAGTCAAGTTAAATTTGACGCTGATTCATTAACCTTTACTTGTACAAGAGATAACAACGCAACAAACCATACTTATCCTCGTGCTACTGACCCAGTTGCTAACGAATGGACTCCTATTGTTGCTTCAGCAACTAACACATTCGATGTTAATGTCGGTATTACTGGATTTGGTGACTTTGCACACACTTATGTAAGTGCCACATCTAACGGTATTAAGGTTCAGGATGGAACTATTACTTTGAATGTTAATACTTCTTCCAACACTACTACTCACGCATTTGTTTCTGCTCTTTCTGGTGGTCTGATTGCTGGTGGTAACTACGATCATACATTCATTGATGCTAACAATACTTACACTCCATCAACTGTTTCATATACAGCATCCACTGGTAACATGGTATTGACTGTTGCTGATCATGGATTTAAGGTTGGGGAGCATATTAAGATTGCTGATGGTGGAGTAACATTCACATGTGCTGAGGATAGCAATGCAACAAACCATGCTTATCCAAGATCTACAGACCCAATTAGTAATAGATTTGTTCCAATTACTGCTGTAACGACAAATACCTTTACTATCAATGTTCTACAGGGAACATCACCAACTAATACTACAACTCACGCATTTGTATCTGCTACTACTGGATGTATTACCAGATCTGTAGTAAGTACTGGTGGTGACTATACTCATACATTTGTATCTGCAAGATCAAATGGTATTCATAAGATGGGTACAGCAATTAAACTTGCTCCTGATTCATTAACCTTCAGATGTCATATTGATGGTAAGAGAACAGATCATGCTTATCCTCGTATTACAGATCCTGCTTACAACTCTGCTTTAAGAGTAAGAAAGGCAACAACAAATACATTTACTGTTGACATTGGTAAGTCACTTGCTGATACTGTTGATCAACCATATACTCCAACTGCTGCAACTTATGATCCTGCTAACGGAAACTTAGTATTAACTATTGGACAACATGATATAACAGATGATGATAGTGTCACTATTGATGATAATTCATTGACATTTACTTGTGCAATGGATAATAATCAGTCTAATAAGACATATCCTCGTACTAATTTTGATGAGTTCTCTGCAAAACCAATACCTGTTGCTTCTGTTGGTACTACAAGTCTTACACCTTCAACTGCTAACTATGAACCTACAACTGGTATTTTAAGAATTACATCTGCTTCACACGGATTAGTTGCTGGTGATAGAGTTAAGTTTGATACTAACGCAGTAACATTTACTTGTGCTCAAGATAGTAATGGTTCTAACCATTCTTATCCAAGAGTAACTGATCCATCTTCTAACAGATGGTTAGACATCTTTGCTATTACTGCTGATACATTTGAAGTTAATGTTGGTATTTCTTCTAATATAACTGCTCATACATTTGTATCTGCTACTTCTGGTGGTGTTAAGAGGCAAGATGGAACAATAACTGTTAATGTAAATCCTGCAGGAACTAATGCTACATTTACTCCTTCTGCAGCAACTTATGATGCTTATACTGGTGATATGACTCTAACAGTTGGTAGTGGTCACGGTATGAGTGTTGGATCAAGTATTACAATTGCAAATAATGGATTAACATTCAATTGTACAATGGACGGAGGATCTTCTAATAAGACTTATCCTCGTTCAACAGATCCTTATGGCAACCTTAAGTCTATTCCTGTTAAGCATGTAGGACATACACATGCTACACCAACTAATGTTTCATACACTCCAGCATCGGGTGCTATGACAATCACACTTGCTAATCATGGATGGTCAAATGGTGATTGGGTAATGATGTTGGATGGTGCTTTAACCATGACATGTGATCTTGATGGTAATCAAACAGATCATGCATATCCAAGAGCAACTGATCCTTATAGTAATAAGTGGATGCAAATATCAAATGTAGCAACTAATACATTTGATGTTAACGTAGGTGTATCTTCTGATACAACAACTCATACATTCAAGTCATTTGCTACAAAGGGACTTAGAAGAAAGACTGGTGTAATTACAGTTAATGTTGGTACTTCACCTATTATTGGTCATGAAGTATCTGCTGCATCCTTTACTCCTGCTTCTGGTGTCTTAGTTCTAACAATTGGTGATCACAATCTTACAGTTGGTACATCTATCAGAATTGCAAATAATTCTTTAACCTTTACATGTGCTCAAGATAGTAATGGTTCTAACCATTCTTATCCTCGTGCAAATGGTCAAGGTGGAGCATCTGCTGACGATCCAGCATATAACGATGCTGTTAATATCACTGCTGTAACAGGTAACACAATTACAGTTAACGTTGGTACATCTTCTAACACAACTGCTCATACATTCGTTAGTGCTAATAGCGACTTTACAGCAACTAATGCTGCTTACAATCCAACTACAGGTGTAATGACCATTACTGTTGCAAATCATGGATTTGTCAACGGTGAGAAGATTAAGATCGCTGATAATTCACTATCATTTACTTGTGCTCTTGATGGTAACACTGTAACTAAGACTTATCCAAGAAAGAGTGATCCTGTTAGTGGTAAGTGGGTTACTATTTCTGGAGTTACTACAAACACATTTGATGTTCAGGTTCTTGATGCAGTACCATCAACTAACGTTATGTCTCACGCATTCCAGTCTGCAACTGCTAATGGAATCAAGAGAGCAGTAATTAGTTCTGGTGGTGACTATACTCATACATTTGTAAGTGCTACAACTAACGCTGTATCCTTCTTACCACAGTCTGTACATACATTTGTAAGTGCTAATTATGGTGCTGTTAAGAAGATTAGAAATACTCATCAGTTAGTTTCTATAGCAAATAATGCTGTTACAGTATTAGATTACAACTGGTCAGATTGTACAGATGTATACACAACTATTGATAACCTAATGGATATCTTAGTTGATACTGTCAATCAGGCAAATCTAACTCCTGCTATAGATCATTTAGCAACTGTTACTAAGTTAACTCCTAAGCATGAATTCCTTGGTGGTAAAGTTAGTGCATACTATGAGGTTCCATTCCCAGTTTCTTATCATGATGCTACTAACGATATCATTGTTACTAATCAAATTGATGAGACTACACGTAACAGATTTAGAGATGCTGCTGCATTAATTCGTTCAAATACTGGTCCTATCGTAGATAAGACATCTCACGATATGCTTACATTATATCCAGATCTTGTTACTGAGATGCCTCGTAACGTAGCTGGTAGCACAGATGGTACTTTACAGTGTAAGACTGACTTAACATTACTTCTTGAACAGTTCTGTAAGGATATTGAAGATGGTGGTAACCTCAACAGTACCAATGTTGCTAAGTTCTATCTTGGTACTAATGATGTACTACTACACATTAGATTACAAGTATTCCAGTCAATCTATGCACATAATCGTCTTGCATACTACATGAAGCAAGCAATTTTGGGTGATCTAACTTATGACAATACTGATGATATTATTGTTGGTGATTGGGGTATTACTCAAGATGGTGGTGGATGTGCAAACGTTCAGAGTGCTATCGATACTTTAGTAACTCAAGTTAATGATATTATTGCTCCTACATCTAATGATTATGCGATTGCTGCTGATAGATTATACTTCAACAGGAAGTATATGGCAGAGGAGATTACAGGATTAATTACACAAGAATTTACTTATGTACTGAATAGTGTAAACTATAATGCACATACTTATCCAAGTGGTGCTTTAGGTGAAGGTACATGTCAGAGAGATATTAAATTAATCATTCTTGGTATGATTTCTGACCTTCAGACAGGTGGTAATAATAGCACAATTGCTGCTATGGAAAACTACTTAACTTCTGCTGGACAGTTAAATCATATTGAAACTGAACTTTTAGCAACAGTTTATGGTATCGAACAGATCAAGATTATTGGTGAGCATGCAATTAGAAATCGTTTAGTTGCTCTTAATGGAACTCAAACTGCACAACAATATGTTGCTCAACATACAGATGAAGTTCCTTATACAGATGCGTTATCTCCAGTAGCAATTGAAGATGTTGTACGTAGATTAGAAGAGTTAACTGATATTGCAGTTACTATTCTTGCTCCTTCTAAGATGGAAGGTAGAGGTGCTGCTAAGAACTTACTCTATAATAGAAATTACTATAAAGAAGAGATTACAACCTTAGTTAATTCACAGTTTGGTTCTGGTGCTTGGGTTTATAATACATTCATTGATCAGATTGTAGATGATACAGTTCATGATATCATCACAACTGATATGACTAAGACTTCAGTTGCACGTAATATTACTATTAGTGAGATTACTGGTAACTTCAAGGTTGGTGAAACAGTTACATCCGATGGTGGTGGAACTGCAATAGTTCAAGAATTTAATATCGATACAGAATTCTTTGTATGCAGTATTGTTACTGGTACAGAATGGAAGGATAGAGATGTATTAACAGGTAATGATTCTGGTGCCACTGCAACTATTGATGATGCTGGTATTGGTCTTGAGTATAAGTGGTACGATAGTGTTACTAATGTTAAGACCCTTGGTAGTGCAAGACTTATTACTTCTAATGTAAGTGGTCAGATTGCTGGTACTAACTTACTCACTAACCCAGAGCAATTCTCAACTAACTGGACTGGTACTGAAGTTTCATTTACTGATGATGCTTTACTTGCTCCTGATGGAACTCTAACTGCTGATAAGTTAATTGCTTCTTCAACTAACTCAGATCATACAATTCATAGAGTTTATAACCTATCTGCATATGATACGTTTGATGATTCTTCTATTAAGTGGGACGCAGACAATCAAAGATTTGACGAGGGTGCTTCAGGTACATCACCTACACAGCAATACACATATTCAGTATTCCTTAAGAAGGGTGAATATGATAACGCTCGTGTAATGATGTCATTGAACTATGGTACTTCCAGTGTTCAGAATGCATTCTTCGATGTTGCACTTGACACAGGTGTTGTTGGTTCACTATTCACACCTCAAAATGGTGTTACAGGTGATGCTTATGGTGTTGTACCTCTTGGAGATGGTTGGTATAGAGCATATATCACCATAACATTCTCCTTCGGTTTCGCAGCAGTAAGATCACAAGTATATGTCAAGAATGCCTCTGGTGCTCAAACATATGCTGGTAATAATAGTGATGGAATTTATGTCTGGGGTGCTAAACTTAATAAGAATACTTTAGACCCATATGAGTCTCAAGATGCGAAGATCTTCTATTCTGACTCTGAGTACAATATTAAGAATTATGCTTTAGATTTGATGGAGACTTATATGTCTCAGGCACTTAATAATGGTCTAACTTCACCATCACCTAACTCTGGTTTCTATAAAGCATTCTATGATACTGCTGCTGCACATTATAATTCAGATTCAGTAAGTAGAATTGTTAGGTATTGTATTGATATTGTTCGTCAACAGTTAACCGTTGATACATCTTACACCAATTACATTAGTGTAAACGGTGTTTCAACACCAACTAAGACATACGGAACAAGATCAATTCCTCAAGGTGTTGGTGGTGGAATACAAAATGCTGATTACATGTACGGTTTATTAAGTAACACCTACGGTGAACTTGAAAATCTTACCTTGAATGAAGGCAAAATAGTACAAGTGTTCCAAAGATTTAGAATTGATGGTGATATTACAGATGGTCCTTACACTATGGGTGAGGTTGTTAAGAAGCAAGGTGCACCTTCAATTACTGGTGTTGTATATGGTTTCTGGACTGATGCCAACTACAAGTATCTTGATGTAAAGATTACTAATGGTCCTTGGGCAATTACTGATAACATTGTTGGTGATACAAACTCAACAACTGCTCAAATCAGTGCTATTGAAGATAGAATTCATGTTATTGATCTTAAGGGTGTATTTGAAGATAACGTTCCATTCAAGGGATATACTTCAGGTGCTACAGCAACTCCTACTGGATTCCTTAGAAGAGAGGCTGCTGTATTAGATAATACTGGTGGTACTCTAACAGTTGATACTGCAACTCTTACTGGTGAATTTGAAACTACTGCGGTTGTTTATCCAGAGTCTTCCAGACAATATATTGAAGTTGTTAAATACGCTGGTCTTGACATAGGCGTTGGTGCAAGAATTGCATCTAATGGTTATATAAGACTTGGTGTTACAGTCCTAAGTGGTCTTACTGACTTCACTGTTGGTAATAGACTTTACAGAGTTGTATCTGGTATACAAGATCAGAATACTTACGGTATTATCACTTCTATTGATCTTGATAATAACTACATTTACATGCAGGAGTATCTTGGAACCTTCACTAACGGTGACGTTGTAGGTGACTATGGTCTTGGTAATTCTAACCCAATTGGTTACGCAAGTATTAACACTAAGGTTGTTACTGCTGGTGCTGCAGCTGCTGTCGTACAAGATATTAGAACAGTTGGTATTAATAAGAGACTTTATCTTTCAAGTATCGCTGGTACATTTGATGGTAAGGATTCTATTAAAGGTCCAGAAGGATACGCATCAGTTATTGATTCAATCGTAGATCTTAAGGCACGTGTTAAGCGTTCATTCAAGGGATTTGATGGAACTACTACAAACTTCAAGTTAACTCAGCAGAATGGTACTCCATACCTACCAGATCCTGCAGGACACTTACTTGTATTCATTAATGGTATTCTACAACCTCCAGGTGCATCTAACGCATATACAGCGTTCTCTGATACTATTCAGTTCCAAGAGGCACCAGATTTAGGTGCGTCCTTCACAGGATTCTACGTAGGTAAGTTGAGACAGTTGGATGATATTTCATTCGAGTTCGACTCCTTACGTCAATCATTCAACCTCAAGCGTAATGACGTATTCTACTCACTAACGCTAACTGATGGTGTACAATCTTCCACCATACGTCCAGAAAATAACATCATCGTTTCACTGAATGGTGTTATACAGGAACCTGGAATTGGATTTGAGATTGTTGGTTCAAGGATATTATTCTCTGAGATTCCACGTGTAGGTTCAACATTCGTTGCATTCTCATACGTTGGTTCTGAGGCAGACGTTGACGCTGCTGAGGTCGTACCTCCAGTCGAACCAGGTGACTTTATTGATATCCAAGGTGAGACTTCAGACAGAGAAGTTGCTGTTATTGAATCTTCCAACTCATTAATCACCTTCGATTATCTTGGATCTGTATTCGGTTCAGGTGCGATTGCAAATGCAAATCTAACCTCTGGTACAATCAGAGATGTTCAAGTAACCTCAGGTGGATCTGGATATACTACCAGACCATCCGTAAGGATTGACTCTATATCTGGATTTGAGGGTTCTATACGAGCTCTGGTTGGTGTTGCTGGAGTTGAAGTTAGTAACGTTGGTTCTGGATATTCAAACCCAACTATTGCTGTTGAAACATCAGTTCCTGATGATTGGACTGCTCCAGACTTAAGTCTATATGGAGAAGAAGCAGTAGACCCTGAAACACCTTTATAAATAACTAAAAATTGTAGCGAGTAATGGCTAAACAATCATTAAGTCTTGGAACTATTGCGAACGATAATACGGGTGATACCCTTCGTGCGGGTGGAGACAAGATTAACGACAATTTCACAGAAGTCTATTCCGCGTTAGGTAATGGTACAACATTAACTGTTAATACCACTAACCCTGCGACGGGACAGGTCTTACGCTATAATGGATCAACATTTTTACCTTCAGATTATACAAATTTAACTGCTAACTTAGACGTAAATGGAAGTTCTATCATATCAACGTCTAATGGAAACATTAATATCGCTACCAACGGAACAGGAAATCTTACTCTCGGTGTTGGGGGTATTACTAATAGTTTTAATGGTACGACGGGAGATATCGATTTTCCGACTAAAGTAAAGTATAAAAACGAATATGCAAGTTCAGGTGTTGCTCCTGCTGAGGCAGACTATAGAGGAATTTTTTATACTATAAGTGGTGATGACAACCCTTATGTTAATATTAATATCACTGCTGGTGGTGTAGGTAATACAAAAGCAAAACTTTTAACACAATATTCAGGTGCTAATGATTTAGTAGACGTTGATACAACTACTGTTGCTCCTACTAATAATCAAGTTTTAAAATGGGATTCTACTGCAAGTAAGTGGAAACCTGGTGATGATGCATCTGGTATTGCATCTATTAACCTATTTGCTACTGTTGCTGGAGACTCTGGTAATACAACAGCAAATACTCAAACAGATACATTGACTATTGCTGGTGGAACAAATATTACCACTTCTGTTGCTGGAGATACACTTACAGTCGATTTCTCTGGAACTCTAACAACGTCATTTGCTGGTCTAACTGACAGTAACGTTGCTGGTATTACTCAAGGAGATTCGTTATTCTATGACGGTGCTCTTTGGAAACCAACAAGGAGTCCTGTTATTTGGTTTGAATTGAATGCAGTGGGAACTGGAGATTATACAGTCTCTGGACCAGGATTCAATGGTGTTGTAAATGATCCTGCCTTTACGGTATATAAAGGATTTACATACGCATTTGATAACTCAATTCAAGGTGGTGGTCATCCATTTAGGATTCAGAGTACACAGGGTTTAGCTGGAACTCCTTACACTACTGGTCAAAGTGGTAGTGGAACTACAGTATTATACTGGACTGTCCCTATGGACGCTCCTTCTACACTGTATTATCAGTGTACATTACACGCTGCCATGAATGGCACAATTAACGTAGCTTAATATAAATGGCAAGAACAGTTCCTGGTTCTGGTGCCGTAATTGAACCAATTTTTGATGAGATATTTGGAGTTCGTGCGGTAAAGGTAACAAACGGTGGTAATAGTTATTCATCGGATGATCCCCCTCGGTTAACTATACAAGGGTGTGGTACTCCAGATGTTGAAGCATTACTGTACCCTATTATCGATAATGATTCAGGGCAGATAATTCATGTTAGGGTTTTAAATCGAGGAAGAGGATACGATCCTTTAAGATTACAGATCGTTCCTCAAGATGAAACACCAAATGTAGTAGCATCATTTGATGTTAATAAAATATGGCAGTCACATCCAAACTCTCCTACTACTGCTACGTTTGATTTAACAAGTGATACTCCTCCTAAGAAGACTGATAGACTTACGATTGTTGCTGACAATCATCCAAAACCAACTCCACTTGAAACAGAAAGAATTCCTGGTGGTGGTCCTTTAGTCGATAGAACTTTTAATCAAAAATTTATTTACAGGGGTGGTAAAGATGTACCTAATCCTGGAGCAAGAGAAGAACAAACAAATAAAGTAACTGGTGTATTAGCAAATGGTGGATTATTACATACTCCAGAATGGGGTGCTATTAGTAATGTTCCAGTAGGATTTTCTATTGACACTGTTAAGTATGATTATATAAAAAATACAAGTGCCTATGACACTATAGTTGATAGTAACATTCAATATTATCAATCAAGTAAATCTATTAATGAGTTTGCTTTAAAGAATGGTGTATTTGATTGGGGTAAATTACAGGTATTTACTTGGAAGATTAAAGTAGAATTTGATAATATAATGTTAACGGTCAACCAAGTTGATCAGACTTTAGGGGAAGTGGAAGTTGGAAGAATTGTAGATGAGATTGGTGGTAATGCTCAAGGTACAGTTGCTAAAGTAGTAAAAGATAATACAAATCAAGTAACAAGAATATATTTAAGAGCAACCAGTGGTGATTTTGCTGAAGGTGATAAGTTCTTAGGATCTACAGGATTTTCATTTACAGTTAGTGCTGCTCCATATAACTTTGTTAACGGAATATTTTATATTGATTTTGGTGCTGATGCTGCAGAATTTGGTGCATTTGTTCCTGGACAATACTATTTCTCACCAGAAAATATTAAGGTACAAGCAAATTATTTAATTAAATGGGATCAATCAGATCCTACTAACTCTCCTGGATCACATCATACTGATGGTCATCCTATGCAATTCAGTACGACACAGGATGGTTTATTGAATAGTGGTACTCTTTACTATAACAGTACAGGTGCAAGTTCTGCACCATCTGTAGACTATGAAACTGAATTACAACCTCTATTCATAATGAATAGCGATGAAACTAATCGCATTTATTATTACTGTAAGAATCACAGATATATGTCTGGGTATGAAGGTGATGAAGGTTATATGATCTTAGACCCTACTGTCGAAGCACATACACCAGATAACGATTATTACATTACAGATTTCTTTGCTACTGGTCCTGATTATTCAAGACATGTAGATGGTCACTCTAAGATATTGGGTATGTCCTATGATGGATATCCAATTTATGGACCTTGGGGATACAATGCTTCTGGTGCTGTTGCTAGAGAGGTATCTGGATATAGATTAAGAACTGGTACAGAAGTTCCAGGTGCTCGTCCTGAAATAACTACTGCAACTACAGTCACTTATGTTGTTACTGTATCAGGTGGGCAATTCTTATTTGATGGTGCAAGACCTAACTTCTTAGATTTAAAACGAGGAAAGACTTATGTCTTCCAACAGAATGATTCAAGTAATGATGATCAACCAAGTGTAAACCATCTACTACTCTCTACTACAGAAAATGGTTGGCACTCTACTGGTAATCCAAGTGATTTAGGAAATACAGCATATCTTTATACAGGTCAAGGAGTTAAGTATTATATTAATGGTTCTGAAGTAACATACACGTCTTATATAAGTGGTTTCCAGTTAGCAACTACTAGAGAGATGAGATATACAGTTCCTGTAGATGCTCCACCTGCTCTCTATACTTTCGGATATTCAACAACTAATTTAGGAGTTAGAACTGTTCAGGGTGGTTATATTCTTGGAGATCTAACACAAGATTATATTTGGGATACTTCTACTGGTACTCTTGATGAGTATAATGGTAAATTTGCTGTAACTCCTGAGTATCCAAATGGAACTTTTGCATACTTTATGACTGAGGATGGTTCAGGTAATCCTGTATATCCTTATGCTATTGGTTTAAAATATTACGGTGTTCCTATATTTGAAGGTAGTACAGTACCACAAATGCCATCAGTATTCCCAGAGGGTGCTGAAGGTGAGATTGTATTAAGTACAACTACACCTGGTCAACTTTCTTATATTAAGATGACCCAAAAGGGTGATAATTATTTTGGTTCTGCAACTGCAAGAATTTTAGGTGGTGGAGGTACTGGTGGTACTGGTAACCCTGTTGTACAAACAGTTACTGGTTTATCATTATCCAGTGTTGGTAGAGATTATGCTACCCCACCAACTCTTATATTTGAGGGTGGTGGTGGACAAGGTGCTCAAGGTGCTGCTGAAATTGATAAACTTGGTAAGGTTTCAAGTATTTCTGTTGTAAATCCTGGTGAATATTATCAAGAACCTCCATATATTTTAGTTACTGGTGGTGGAGGATTAGGTGCTAAAGCAAGGGCAACTATCAGTCAGGGTGCTATAACTGGTATTGAGGTTATTGAACCAGGTGTAGGATATACATCTTCACCAAATATTATATTTACAAAACTTGTTAATCTTAAGCGTAAAACAAGAGCAAGACAGGCATTTAACTCTTCTGCAATTTACTTAACTGGATTGGTTAAAGCACTTGGTGCTTCTGATACTAATGTGTATGTTGATTCTACTGATGCATATCCAGGTTCAGGTAAGATTATTGTAGGTACAGAAACTATTTCTTATACTTCTAAATCTGCTGGTAAGTTCTCAGGTTTAACAAGAGGTGTAAACTTCAATTATGATCAGCGTATTGTTCTTGATGCTGGACAGAATAATGCAGATGGTAGTTCAAACTATAAGTTTAATGTTGGTGACAGAGTTATCAGAAAGGTTGAAAACTCAGGTAACAAAGTTGCTAAGGTGTATGACTGGGATCCAATTTCAAGAGCACTGTTAGTTACATTTGAAATTGATGAATTAGCATATATTGATGGTGGTCTACCTTCTACACAAGATGCAATCGTACAGTTTGATGCTGGAGTTGCTGATAGTGCACCAAGTGGATTTGATCCTCACGTTATTGTAGATTCTACTGGAAGTGTTATTACAACATTAACAGTTCCTATTTCATCTATACAAGATAAAGCATTCCAAGATCTTATACCTGCAGGTCCACCAGTTGGTGATGGTATTCCTGATTTGGTAAATACAGGAACAGATTTCCTCAATCAAATTAGTCTTGATGGTGGTATCCATACATCATTATATGGTATTGAAGAAACTCTTGGTGGTCAGAATACTACTCTATTCCAAGTTGGAGACAATATTAAGGACGCAGATATACCATTTAAGTATGCAACAGTTACAGGTGCAGGTGGTCTAAGTGATGGTGTAGATCATACAGCACTTGTTAAAGTATATGTTGAATTGGGTTCAGATAACAACGGACAAAACTACGGTGTTGATGAACTTGTAACTGGTGCTATTTCTGGAGTTAGGGGAACATGTGTATCATGGGATCCTTCAAATGGTATTCTTACACTTAAGGATATTACACCATATAACACAGGTAATATCAACGTTGGTATTGCTGGTTATCTTTATGAATTCTCTCATGATTCATCAATCATTGACTTTGTTATTCAGGATTCTGGTCAAAACTATAGTGCTACTCCATTATTAGAGATCCAAGGTCCAACTTCCCCTGCCACTGAAAGTAGGAATAGTGAAACTATTGCTTGGGGTGGTGCTATGGGAGATATACAAGCAACTGCTACTGTCAATATGACAACTGCAGCAGACCAAGTTGCTTCTATCAATATTACGAATGGAGGGTATGGTTACAAGCAAATAATAGATAACTCCTATAAAGCTCACCCATTCATTCTTTTCACAGATGCATCCAATAATATCTCTGATGGTAAGTTTGCTTCCACTCCTAATGGTGCTATAGCACAAGCAATTTTGGGTGGAGAAAAGATAACAGGTAATGCTGGTGCATCATATAGAATTAAACGAATTGAATATCAAACAACTGTTCGTTCGTAACCAACATAAATAAACAAGAGGACAATAGTCACTAGGACATGGCAGCTCTATTAACTGATCAATTTAGAATTTTTTCGGCGCAAAAATTCATTAAGGCACTTGAAGGTCCAGATGCGACTCAATCCGATACGGCAGCTGGTGCCAATCGTGATAGGGTGTATCTGTTCATTGGAAGACCACAATCATGGGATAATGAAAACTCGCCTCCACAGGCAGTAGATTCATTCTCCGAATTTTCGGGTTCTTATGATGATATGGTATCTTTGAAGAGAGTCCTTGCTTCTGATACCGTACAGGTTGTTCGTAGAATTGACTGGGTTTCCCCAGAACAAACTACTGGTGGACTGGGTTTCACCTATGACATGTACAGACATGACTATTCTCCAAGTAAAACTGCTGCCTCAGGTGCTACTAAACTATATGACTCTGACTTTTATGTTGTAAACTCTCAGTATCAGGTATATAAGTGCATCTATAATGGCACTTCACCCTCTGATCCTAATGGTAAACCTTCTACAGTTGAGCCTACTGGTACTTCTACTTCCATTGTCACTACTGGTGATGGATATCGTTGGAAGTATATGTACACCATCCCAGTTGCTTCCGTCCTTAAATTCTTCTCTAATGATTATATGCCCGTCTTCACTAATGCAGCAGTGAAGACAAATGCTGTTTCTGGTGAAGTTGATACGGTTGTAATTAATGCTGCTGGTTCGGGATATAATAATGGAACGTACGATAACGTTGCTATTAACGGTGATGGTACTGGAGGCCGTGTTTCTATTGTTGTTGATGGTGGTAAGATCATATCTGCTACTGTGACATCTGGTGGTACTGGATATACATTCGGTAAAATCAGTGTAGACAACATAACTGGTATCGGTACTGGTACTGGTGGACAAGTTGATGTTATCATTCCTCCTCCAAATGGACATGGATATGATGCAGTTGTTGAGGTTGGTGCTTTTAGGACCATGATCAACGCTAAGTTATCATATGATGAAGGTGCTGGAGACTTCCCTGTAGATAATGATTACAGAAGAATTGGGTTAATTACAAACCCACTTAAGTATGGTACTGCTGAACTTATATCAGACCTAACGGTTTCTGCTTGTAAGGCAGTTATATTTGCTCCTACATTCCAAGGTAACTATGTTCCTGATGAAAT
>Ga0163179_10000280_pt1 | contig 35862 bp, 32 predicted proteins | sample AtlANTMetagenome_FD_109643 | JGI IMG/M metagenome (GOLD analysis project Ga0163179, IMG submission 109643) | Marine eukaryotic phytoplankton communities from the Atlantic Ocean - Atlantic ANT 2 Metagenome | ecosystem: Environmental > Aquatic > Marine > Oceanic | place: North Atlantic Ocean... | reverse complement strand
TATATACATAGTTCTTTTTGTACTATGCTCTCTTATTGGGTTTTTGGGTGGACTTTTAGGAATCGCCCTAGGAGCGATTAGATTACCATTAATAATATTTTTGGGTGTTGAGCCAATAATTGCAGCTTCTACAAATCTTCTAGCCGTCATATTTGGTTCGCTTGCAGGTTTATTCCCAGCAATAAAGCAAAAAAGAGTTCCTATCAGATCAACTCTTAATATTGCGCTTCCGTCTATGTTAGCAGCTTTTTTAGGAGGTTATTTTGCTGCAAGTATAGGAGAAATTTACTTATTAATAATAATTATTGCATGCCTGATTATTTCAGGATTAGTAATGATTTTCTATCAAATTGATTCAAAAGAAATAAGTACGGATAACAAAAGTACTGCCAAGGAAATATTAGTTGGAGTAGTGGTGTCATATTTTGGAGGAATAGTTGGCTTAGCATTAGGTGTACTTAGAGTCCCTGCTTTAGTTTATTTTTTGAAGATGAATATCAAAACAGCTGGAGGAATAAATTTATTTTTATCGGTTTTAGTTGGAATTTCAGCTTATTTGGGGCATTCATTTTCTGGTAATTTTGATTATTTATTGATTTTTTGTGTAGTTTTTCCAACTATTATAGGTATGTATTTTGGATCAAAATTTGTTCAAATAGCCAACCAAGATCAACTTAGAAAATTACTTGGAGTTATTTTAATACTTTTAGCCATATTTATGACCATAAGATTTCTATAGATGGAAATAATTCCATCTATAGAAAATAACTTATTATTTTTTAGTTTCCCAAAAAATTTCACCAATTTCTTCTAATGCAGCCTTAAATTCTTTAGCCTTATCAAGATCTACATTAACTTTTACAAAAGATCCTAGTTTACAAGCATTCCAAACTTTTTCATGTAAATCTGGATATTTTTCTAAATGTTCAGGTTTGAAGTAATCAGTCCATATAACTAAAATATCATCTTTAGCCTTTTTTGCATGTTCTTCTTTTGCAGCTACGAATCTAGCCATTGAGTTGCCTAGTGAAGCTGAAGGGCCATTTGAATAATCTAATTCTTCAAGTAATTCTGTCATTCTTACTACTGTCTGAGCAGCTTGAATGGCATCACGTGGATCGTATATTCCACATGGAATATCACAGTGACAAGTTACTTCAGTTATAGGTAAAATTTTATCTAAGAATTTAGCTAACATTTTTTCTCCTTGTTATTTTTATTTCTATATTTATAAAATATAATATGCTAAATTTTTTAAATTTCATGTTGTCTATGCTTAAAAAAACTTTAAATAAATTAATTTTTAGAAATCGTTATATAAAAATTAAAATTAAAGGAAACAGCATGTATCCAAATTTTTTAGAAAACGATACTTACATAATTGATAAAAAAATCAATTTCTCTAAATTAGTAAGAAAGCAACCCATAGTATTTTTATGTGATATTCATAAAAACTTTCATCTTAAAAGACTGATAGCTTTTTCAGGAGAAAAGGTAACTATAATCGATGGTAGACTTTATGTTGAAAATAAATTGATTTCTGAAATAGATTATGGAGAAATAAAATTAAAGATAACTGTTAGTGAAAATTCTTTTTTTTGTATTTCTGATAACTTTAATTCCTTAGGAAAAAATTGTGATTCAATAGCAAATGGAAGTATCTCCAATAAAAAAATTACAGGAACTATAATATATTAAAATTTTTCTTCTACCAATAATTTTGATGATAGGCTAGCAGCCTCCATGGTGTTTGGTAGATTGTCTATTAACCAATCACCGACAAAAAATATATTCTTTCCATAATTTATTATGCTTTTTGTATCTTTCGTTCTTTGTGTAGCCTTTGGGGATCTTATTATTAAACTTCTTAATAATTTAGTATTACTTTTAACACTTAATTCTTTTCTAATCATATTCTCAAAATTCTTAATAAGATCTGAATTTGTTATTCCTAATAAATGATCTGTATCACTTAAAGATATAGTTATTTTTTGAGAAAACTTTCCTGATTTTTTCTCATCTTCTGAAAATATCCATTGTAATTCTGAGTTTGAAAAAGCTGTGAAATCATCTTCAATGATTTTTTTATCAAACCAAAAAATGATATTTATTATAGATGAATTTTGTATGATAATTTTATTCTTAGATAAGTTTACAAGTTTAAGTGAATTTTCTAGATCAGTTGCTATAATTACTTTTTCTGCGGAGTAAAGATTGTTTTCACTCATAATCTTTATCTCTTGAGAATCGTTAGTTATTTTTTGAATTTTTTCAGAAAAAATTATTTCAGAATTATTATCTTTAAGAAATTTTTCAAATGGTTTCGTAAAAAGAGCTGAAAAAGGTTTTTTTGAATAGCAAATAGATATGTTTTTTTTTGGACCAAAGATCATATATTTAAATAAGTCATACGCTTGATGATTAGAAAAATTTTCCAATTTTAAATTAAATGCAGGCTTACATATAATTTCCCAAAATTTCACTATAGATTCGTTAGATTGATGGTTTTGTTTTAGCCAATATAAGAAGGGTATTGAATTCCTTTTTTTATTTATAAATCTTATTTTTATTAATCCATATAAAACTTTTATTCTTTCTACTAATCTAATATTTTTATAGCCTAAAACTGCAAATATTATTGAAAAAGGGTATATGGGGAAATTAGATTTAATGTAATATTTTTTTTTGTTATCTACAATAGGAATTCTTAAATTTTCATTTTTAGTTATATCTTTTTCTAGATCTAATTTAGATATCAACTTAAAAAAGTTTTTATATGAATCTAAAAATATGTGTTGTCCAATATCAATATTGCCATATTTATTAGAAATTGAGCCTGCTCTGCCTCCAACAGTTTTTTTTTGCTCAATAATTCTAACTTTATAACCTTTTTCAATTAGATTTACAGCAGAAGATATTCCAGATATGCCACAACCAATTATAGTTATTGTTTTTTTATTATTTATCACTTTATAAAAGAAGTTTTTAAAATAGATTTTATGATTATTTGAAATTTTTCAAATTTATTAGTTGATGGTTTCTTAAATAATGAATTATATTTTCTTTTTTCTATTTTACTTAAGATTTTTTCCCCTGAGTCAATAAAAATTTGAATTATGGTTCGATCTTTTTTTGTTAGTAGTTTTGGTAGAATATTTCCTGAATTATATAGATTTCTATTGATATCAATCATCTCATTTAATAAATTTGTAATATTTTTTTTTGAGGCATAATTATGTTTGTATTCTTCTTCAAACATATCTTTAGATACATTATGATTTTTCATTATTTCAGAAGGAATATAAACTCTTCCTATTTTTTTGTCTTTTACTATATCTTGTAAAAAATTTGTTATTTGAAGACCTGTGCAAATTGAGTTTGATAGCTTAATTAACTTTTCATCTTTATAACCCATAATACGTAATACTATTTCACCAACAGGATTTGCTGATAAATCACAATAATCTAATAAACTATTAACGTCCTTATATTCTTTTTTTTGCTGATCTCTTTTATTAGCTTCAATAAGCCTCAAAAATGGTTCAATTCGTAAATCATGCTTGATTATTGTTTTTTGTAATGCTACAAAAACAGGCAGGCTAGCATTTTCTATAAATGCATTTTTAAGCTCGCTTTCCCAAACAGCTAATTGTTTTAACTTGTCGCCTTTAAAATTATCTCCTATAAAGTCTACTCCCCTGGAAAAAGCATAAATGATTGCATAATCATCCATTTTTTCTTTATCAATGAAAAACATTAATATAGGAAAGTTTTCATAATTTTGCTTAACAATTTTATGACATATTTCTAATGAATTTTCATAATTGATTTGTTTAGTTTTTTTAGGGAAAAGTAACTCATTCATATTATTTTATTTGTGAAAATTTATATAATATATTTTTTTCTTTAAGTTCATTTTTAATTTTTCTTGATGTGATTTTATGAAAATATTGTAATTTGAAAAGCCTTATTATTTTTTTTATAAGATTCTCATTATTATTTATCTTTTCTATGGAAAATTTTCTATTTATGATTCTAATAATTGAAAAATTTATTATTTCGCCATCTATTAGAGAAGAAATACTGTTTGAATTTGGATCTATAAAATTTGCTTTTATATTCTCGTAAATCCAATTTTTTGCATTTTTTCTTTTTGAAATTTTATCGTTATATTCGAGTTGAACTCCAGAACCTATTCTATGATTTATATTATTTGATTCCAAAATATCACAAATTGATTTGTTTAAGTCATGAGAAGTCTCTGCCCACCTATCTACTCTTGGTATTCCCCAGTTTACTGGCTTAGAGTTAATAATTATTGTTTCTTTGGCAACAATAATTTCATCGTTACTAGTATTTTCAGATGTTTGAATAGCAAAGTCTAATGAAATTATATTTTTAGGCTTTTCTTCATTTATGATTTTCTTTAATTTACTAAAATCATCTTTATTATCTAAATAGTAAGTCAAACAAGATTTATTATTTTTGAATAATTTAATATTTTTATTTAAGATTATTAAATTCATTTAAACTTTCCTATACATAAGAAATGTATTTATATTATGAAGGTCTTTTTTGTAAATTTCTGAAATATCTAAGTTATCTATAATCTCCTTGCAGATTATGAATTTTGACTCTAAAATTTCTTGGCAATACGAATTAACATCATATTTTTGCATCAAATCAAGTATTATTTTTTTTGACTTTTCATCTATTTCTTTTTGACTAAAAATATTATTAATTATTTTTTTATCACTATCTTTTGACGATTGAATCAGATGTAAAATTGGTAAAGATTTTTTTTTCTTTATTATGTCACTACCTATTGGTTTCCCTAGAGTTTGGTCCCCCCAGATTCCTAAGTAATCATCTTTGATTTGAAATATTTGTCCGAATAATTTACCAAGTTTTGTAAATAAAGAAATGTTTTCTTTACTTGTTTGTTCTAAGCTGCAACCTAGGATAGCTGAAGTCTCTATTAATGCACCTGTTTTCTTACCTATCATTTCCAAATAATTTTCAACTTTAATTTCAAATGTATCTTCAAATGAAATATCAAGATACTGCCCCTCAATCACTGATAAGCAGGTTCGATTAATTAATTTTCTTAAGAAGACTTTTTTCTCATTAAGTGATTCTGGCAATAAATTTATTGCTTCACTAGCTAAAGAATGCATTGAATTGCCAGAAATAATACCTTTAGGTTCTCCCCATATTTTCCAAACTGTTTTTCTATTTCTTCTTATCTCGTCTCTATCTTCTATATCATCATGAATCAAAGAGAAATTATGGAATAACTCAATAGACATCGCTAAAGGTAAAATATTATTTTTTTCCCCACCTAAAGATTCATTTATTAACATCATTAGTGAAGGTCTAAAAGACTTTCCAGAACTATTAGATTCTAAACCTGATTCATCAATCCACCCTAAAAAATATTTATGAGTTATGTAAAGGTCATTATTTAATTCTTTATAAAAAGATTTAGTGTATGAAATTATGTCATCTTGATATTGATCAAAAATTTTAGGTAAAGATAGATTATTCATTTTGAAATGTCATTATAGATAAATTATATCTCTCATTTTATTTTTATAACAATAAGATAAAATACATTCTGATAAATAAATATCTTATAATGTCTTTATAAGATAATATGATTTATTAGATATAGATTATATTAATATATGTTATAATAAAGCTTATACTAGTAAGGTTAATTAGATTAGTTTATCAAGAGAAGATCCAGTATATGGAATAGGAATTGTATCTAAAATTGTTGGTTTACATCAACAAACTTTAAGGAATTATGAGAGGTGGAACTTAATTGTTCCTTTCAGATCTCCTGGTGGTACAAGGTATTATTCAATAATTGATATTGAGAAAATCGAAAAAGTCAAAGATTGGATAGAAAAATTCGGAATCAATAGAGCTGGAATTGAAATTATTACAGAATTAATGAAGGAAATAAATGATCTAGAAAGTAAGATTGAATTTCTAGAATCTGAACTTATGCGTTTTAAAAGTAGAGGAACTATGAAAGAGTTACCTGAAAAAAATAGGAGATATTTATGATTACATCTGAGGTTTGGTCTAAAGATTCTATGGATGAGAATTTGTCAGAAGTTTATGAAATGGGTAGGCACTACGTTGATCAAGTTTACAAAAGTCATTTTTATACCTTAGATCACTTAATGCTTGCACTTCTTGATAATAAAAGAGCTGTAGAAATATTAATGACAGCAATTAATGCTCCTGAAGATAGAAAAAAGAAATTTTTAGTATCTTACAAATCTAGAATTGGGCAAAAAATAAAATCTATGCAAAAGTATCAGGAATTAGACTTTGTCCCAGATTTAATGAATCCAATCTATGAGTTTTCAATTAAGCAAGCAGAGTATAATCACATGCAAGAAATATCCGTAGATTTAGTTTTAATGGGAATTGTCCAAGTGGTTAAGAATTATCCCTATGAACTACCTTTTGAAACTCAAAATCTCATATTAGGGTCTAGATTAACTGTTGGGAACTTAGCGGCTGCAATAAATGTTGTTAATTCTCAGGGTAATAATTTAAAGAATTTTGAAAAAGAAAAGGATTCTAAATCAATTAATGATTATGATCTTCCTGAAGAAAATTCTGATGATAAACCCAAGTATGAAAATTTAGAAAAATATTCAATCGATTTAACTGCATTAGCTAAAGAAAATCTTATTGATCCAATAATTGGTAGAGAAAAAGAAATCAAAAGAGTTCAACAAATACTTTCTAGAAGAACTAAAAATAATCCCGTAGTAATTGGTGATGCTGGCGTTGGAAAGACTGCAATAGCTGAGGGTTTGGCTTTAAATATAGTTGGAGGAAATGTGCCAAATTCTATGAGAGGTAAAAGATTGTTATCTCTTCAGTTAGGACAATTATTAGCGGGAACAGGCGTCAGAGGAGAATTTGAAGAAAGGCTTCAATCAATATTGAAAGAAATGGAAGAAGCAAGAGGAGAAATAATTCTATTTATTGATGAGATTCACACAGTTGTTGGAGCAGGCTCAGGTGGTGGAGCATTAGATGCATCTAATATGATGAAACCAGCACTAGCTAGAGGAAAACTTCAAACAATTGGTGCTACAACGCCGGACGAGTACAGAAAATATATTGAAACTGATCAAGCTTTAGAAAGGAGATTTTCTCCAGTATCTATTACTGAGCCAAATATTCCTGATTCTATTAGTATGCTTGAAGGATTGAGGTCAAAGTATGAGAATCATCATGGTTTGAAAATTTCTGATGAAGCAATTAAGTCTGCAGTGATATTGTCTGATAGATATGTTAAGAATAGATTTTTACCTGATAAAGCTATTGATCTTATGGATGAAGCATTATCTAGGGCAAATATTGATAATCCAGATATACCTAGTCAAATTATTGACTATGATTTACAAATTGAATCTTTTCAAGAGGAAGAAGATTTTTTGTTTTCAAAAAATAATGATTCTGCAGCTGATGATATAAGAAAAAAAAGGATTTTACTTTTAGAGAAAAGAAAAAAAGAATTTGAAAAATGGAAATTTAATAATCAACTTATTGATATAGTTCAACCAGAACATGTTGCAAAAATAGTAGCAGATAAGACAGGAATACCTGTTGATAATCTAGTTGAAAAAGAAGCTAATAAATTACTTAAATTGGAGCAGAGGTTACATGAAAGAGTAATCGGCCAAACAAAAGCGGTTGAAAGTATTTCTAATGCGATAAGACGAAGTCGTGCAGGATTACAAGATCCAACAAAGCCTATAGGTTCATTCATTTTTTTGGGTCCAACTGGAGTTGGTAAAACTGAACTCGCTAAATCTCTTGCAGAATTCTTGTTTGATGATGAGAATAGTATGATAAGAGTTGATATGTCTGAATATAAAGAGAGCTATTCTATGGCTAGATTAATAGGAGCTCCTCCTGGATATGTAGGATATGATGATGCTGGACAACTAACTGAAGCAGTAAGAAGAAATCCTTATAGTGTAATACTTTTAGATGAGGTTGAAAAAGCTCATCAAGATATATTCAATATATTATTGCAAGTACTTGACGACGGAAGGCTTACAGATGGTCAAGGTAGAACAGTAGATTTTACAAACACCGTTATTATAATGACTTCAAATATAGGTACTAATATAGTTGGGAAAGAAGCGCTTGGTTTTAATAAAAAATCTGAAAAATCAGAACAAGAAATATCTGATGGTGTAAATGATTCATTAAAGTCTTATTTCAGACCTGAATTTCTAAACAGAATTGATGAAATTATAATATTTGACTCACTCTCAAAGGAAGATCTAAATAAAATTGTTGATAAAGTTTTTTCAGAGTTAGATAAAAAGTTAGAAAATCTTGAAATTAATATAACTGCTGGAAGAAAAGTAAAAGATTGGATAGCTGATAAAGGGTTTGATAAATTTTATGGTGCTAGACCTTTAAAAAGGCTATTACAAAAAGAAATAGAAAATAAAATTTCAAAAATGATAATAGCTAAACAATTAAAAGAAGGAGATACGATTTCTCTCAGACTTAACAAAGATGAAATAATAATATCTAAAAAGAAATAAAAAAATAAAAAATATGCAACCTTCAAAAAAAATACTTGCAATAATTCTTGCTGCAGGAAATTCTGAAAGATTTAATGATAATAAGCTTTTTTTTGAAATAGATGGTATACCTGTTTTACAAAGAACCATTGAAAATGTACTTTCTGTAGAGAAAATTGATGCAATATTGATAGTTAATTCTAAGAAAGATGAATTGAAAATTCAAAAATTATTAAATCAAATAAATTCAGATAAAAAAATATATTCTGTTTATGGGGGTAAAAATAGAGCAGAATCATTAATATGCGCAACTGATTTTATAACTGATCAAAAACTAAATATTGATTATTTAGTAGTGCATGATGGAGCAAGACCATTTACGAAAAAAAATATGTTCTATCAAGGCATTAAAAATATTGAAGACTATGATTGTGTAATATTTGGATTAACTCCAACTGATACAGTAAAAATAATTACTGATGATAATTTTGTAGAAAAAACATTAATAAGAGATAAATTAATTAATGTACAAACTCCTCAATTTTTTAAAAAAGAAATTTTATTGGAAAATATAACCACAAATAAAAATCTTAATACTATTACTGATGATTCTTCCTTTTTAGATAATACAAAATATAAAGTTAAAGTTTTGCCGGGTGATGAAAATAATATTAAAATAACTACACAAAATGATGTGAGTTCTACTTCATTCTATGGAATTGGGTTCGACTTGCATAAACTAATTCCTGAAAAGAAATTAAGACTTGGTGGAATAGATATTGACTTTCCTTTTAAGTTAGAAGGACATTCTGATGGAGATGTTTTAATTCATTCAATTATTGATTCTGTACTTGGAGGATGTAATTTGGGAGATATTGGAAAATTTTACCCTTCAAATGATAAGTCATTAAAAAATATAGATTCAACTCAAATGCTGAGTGAGATTTCTCTCCTAATTAAAGATAAAGGATTTGAAATTATATATATTGATGTAACTGTTATAGCTCAGAAGCCTAGAATTTCAAGTTACACAGATCAGATGAAAAATAGACTATCAGAGATTCTTAGAATAAATGAAAAAAATATAAATATTAAAAGTACGACTACCGATAAAATGGGTATAATTGGATCTGAAAATGCAATTGGTTGTCAAACAATCGCAACCATTAAGAAACGATAATAATTGATTTATGTTTTTATATAATTCACTAACTAGAAAAAAAGAAAAATTATCAAAAGATAAAATCAAAATGTATGTTTGCGGAGTTACTGTTTATGACAGGCCTCATTTAGGACATGCCTTATCTACAGTTACATTTGATGTTCTCCATAGATTCTTAGAATACAGTGGCTATGATGTTAAAAGAGTTCAAAACTTTACAGATGTTGATGACAAAATTATTAATAAATCTAAAGAATTAAATATTTCAGCTCAAGAAGTTGCTGAAAAATATATACATAGTTTTTTCGAAGATATGGATGCATTAGGTGTAAGAAGAGCTGATGTTCACCCTAGAGCTACTGAAGATATGAAAGAAATTATCGAACTTATATCTTCACTTATTGATAATAAAGCTGCCTACAGTTCTAATGGTAGTGTTTATTTTGATGTGTCATACTCATCAGATTATGGGAAACTTTCTCGAAGAAATGTCGACGAAGAGATTGATGGGACTAGAATTGAAAATGATCCAGATAAAAAAAATGTAGAAGACTTTGCTTTGTGGAAAAAAGCTCCACCTGATGAACCTCACTGGGAAAGTCCATGGGGAATAGGTAGACCAGGATGGCACATAGAATGTTCTGCAATGGCAAAAAAACATCTAGGTGAAACAATAGATATTCATGGAGGAGGATTAGATTTGATTTTTCCTCATCATGAAAATGAAATTGTTCAAAGTGAATCTGCTACTGGAATAAAGCCATTCTCAAAGATATGGGTACATAATGGACTATTGAAAAGAGCTGGAGATGAAAAAATGAGTAAATCTCTAGGAAATTCTTTTGATGTAAGGGATGCTTTGGAAAACTATTCTGGAAATGCAATAAGACTTTGGATTTTACAAAGTCATTATAGACAACCAAGTACATTAGATGATGATTCATTATCAATTGCTCAAAAATCATATCAAAGAATTGAAAGAGCCTTATCTCTAGAAGGGAAAAATGGCTTTGATACTAATAAATACCTAAATAATTTTGAAGAATCAATGAATGATGACTTAGGGACTCCTTCAGCTGTAGCTACAATTTTTGATTTAGTTCATGAAATAAATGTTCGAAATAGTAAAAGCCAAGGAATTACAGAAGGAGTAAATCTTCTTAAGGATTTATTAAATATTCTGGGATTTGATACTGAATATAATAAATTAGAAGATAAGGACATTATAGATTTATTAGAAAAAAGGAATAATTTTAGAATTGAAAAAAAATATGATCAAGCTGACAAGATTAGAGATAAACTTTTAGACTTAGGTATTGAAATTCTTGATTCTAAAGATGGTTCAACCTATAGAAAGATTTAAAATCTTACATTTAGAACAGCAACTCCAACAAATATTACAATTAGTATAATGGTTAATCTAAAAAGAATTTGTTCTAAGCCTCTTCTTGATCTAAATGATCCGTCTGATTGACCAAATAGACCGGTAGTGCTTCCTCTAGTTTGCATTAATATTATTATTACAATAATTACAGCAAAAACCATCATTAGTATTGTGAATAATTGATCCAAATTATATCCTTTAAGTTATTTTTTTGATTCTAAAATTTTTGATATTATTTCCATTGAAATTCTTGGATCAGCTTGTCCTTTAGTTTCTTTCATTACTTGCCCAAGAAGGAATTTTTTTGATTGTTCTTTTCCCGCTATATAATCATCTACAGCTTTTGGATTATTTTCAATTATATTATTAATTTTATCTTCTAGCTCATTACTATTAGATATTATTCCCAAATTTTGTTTAGAAATTATTTCTTCTGCATTTTCTCCTGAATTCCACATATCCTCAAAAACAGACTTAAGTATTTTGTTATTAATTGAGTTGTCTTTGTATATTTCAACAAGTTTAGATAAATCTTTTGGATTAAATTTTACATCTGAAACATTCATCTCAGAATCAAGATTCAGTAATCTATTGAACTCACCATTCATAATGTTTGCAATATATTTAATGGTTTCATTATCTTGATATTTTTTATCAATGCTTAATATTGTTTCTTCAAAAAAATCTGAAAAATTTATATCTTCACTAAGTAACTTTGCGTCATATTCACTAAGCTGATATTCATTTATATATTTCATTCTCCTTGTTTCAGGTAATATTGGAAGATTTTGCTTGATTTCATCTATCCAATTATCGTCCAATCTTAATGGAGGTATGTCTGGTTCTGGAAAATATCTGTAATCATTTGATTCTTCTTTTGTTCTTTGAGAAATAGTCATAGATTTTTCTTCAAGCCATCCTCTGGTTTCCTGAATGATTTTTTCACTATTTTCAATACACTTTATTTGTCTCTTAATTTCATAATTAACTGCTTCGGCAACAGCTGAAATTCTATTCATGTTTTTTATTTCTACCTTAGTTCCAAGTATGTTAGATCCTTTTTCTCGTACGCTTATATTTGCATCACACCTAAATGAACCTTCTTCCATATTCGCTGATCCAACTTGAATATATCTGATGATTTGTTGAAGTTTTTCTATATATTCAACAACTTCATCAGAAGAGCTAAGGTCGGGTTCTGTCACAATTTCCATTAATGGAGTACCAGATCTATTAATGTCTAACAAACTATAATTTGAATCTCTTGTATTTACATGCGTTAATTTTGCAACATCTTCTTCCATATGAACTCTATTTATTCTGATTTTCTTTTCATTAGACAAAATCAGATTGCCTTCTACACAAATAGGTTCATCAAATTGGGAAATTTGGTAGCCTTTCATTAAGTCAGGATAAAAATATTGTTTTCTATCAAATTTTGTGAATTTTGAAATCCCACAATTCAATGCAAGACCAATTTTAATTGCACTTTCAACTGCTTTTTTATTTACTACTGGAAGTGCACCAGGTAAACCCATAGAAGTTGGGTCTACTAATGTATTAGGCTCTGAATTTTGATATTTAGCACTAGATTTACTAAACATTTTAGAGTTTGTATTTAGTTGGACATGTGTTTCTAGTCCTATTACTGCTTCATATTGCATTATAAATTTTGAAAATTAATATTTAGTCTAAGAAATCATTTTATATTAGTTATTATAAGATTATAATATATAAGTAGACAAAAAAAATTATTTCAGGAGATAACTTATATGCCAACACCAGATAGCATTTCTAGAGAGACAGATCTTTCTGGAATGGAGTACAAATGGGGATTTACAACTGATGTAGAAACAGAACTTGCTCCTAAGGGAATTGATGAATCAATAGTTGAGTTAATTTCTAAGAAAAAAAATGAACCTCAATGGATGCTTGATTGGAGAATGAGGGCATATAAACATTGGGAAAAAATTAATAAAAACCATAAAGAGCCTACTTGGGCAAAGGTAAATTATCCTCCAATAGACTATCAAGATATATACTACTATGCTGCACCGAAATCTATGACCGAGACTCCGAAATCATTAGATGATGTTGATCCTGAAATGCTAGAAACTTTTGAAAAACTTGGGATCCCAATTAATGAAAGAGAAAAATTAGCGGGAGTTGCTGTTGATGCAGTATTTGATTCAGTTTCAGTAGCAAATACTTTAGATGATCAATTAAAAGATATGGGCATTATCTTTTGTTCATTTAATGATGCTGTGAAAAATCATCCAGATTTAGTAAAAAAATATATAGGTTCTGTTGTTCCTTATTCAGATAACTTTTTTGCATCATTGAATTCAGCTGTATTCTCGGATGGATCATTTGCTTATATTCCTCCAGGAGTTAGATGCCCTATAGAACTAATGACTTATTTTAGAATTAATACCGAAGGTTCAGGTCAATTTGAAAGAACTCTAATTATTGCTGATGAAGATGCTTATGTTTCTTATCTAGAAGGTTGCACAGCTCCTTTTAGAAAAACATCACAATTACATGCTGCTGTTGTTGAACTAGTAGCATTAGAAAAATCTGAAATTAAGTATTCAACTGTCCAAAATTGGTTTCCAGGAACTAAAGAAGGAGAGGGAGGGGTATATAATTTTGTAACCAAACGAGGCAAAGCTAGTAAAGATTCTAAGATTTCTTGGACTCAAGTTGAAACAGGTTCGGCAATTACTTGGAAATACCCATCTGTTATTTTGCAAGGTGATAATTCTATTGGTGAGTTTTATTCAGTTGCTTTAGCTAATAATCATCAACAAGCTGATACTGGAACCAAAATGATTCATATAGGTAAAAATACAAAATCTACAGTTGTTTCTAAAGGAATTTCTGCTGGACAAGGACAAAATACTTATCGAGGGCAAATTAAAATTATGCCTTCTGCAGATGGAGCAATGAACCATACTCAATGTGACTCATTGTTAATAGGAGATAAATGTGGTGCTCATACTGTACCTTACATTGAAGTGAAAAATTCTTCTGCTAGATTAGAGCATGAAGCGTCAACTTCAAAAGTATCTGAGGATCAATTATTTTACCTTATGTCTAGAGGATTATCAGAAGAGGAAGCTAATCATATGATTATTACTGGATGGAGTAAAGATGTTATTAAAGAATTACCTTTCGAATTCTCTTTGGAAGCTTCACAGCTTTTGAAAGTTAGCCTTGAAGGTGCAGTTGGATAAATTTTAGAAAAAAATTTAGTAAATCTTTTTAAAAAAATATTATATTTATTGGAGAAAATAATTGTTAAAAATAAATAATTTAAAAGCTAAAGTTATAGATAACGATGAAATGATTTTGAATGGAATTGATTTGTCTGTTAATGAAGGAGAAATTCATGCCATTATGGGCCCTAATGGTTCTGGAAAGAGTACTTTAGCTAATGTTCTAGCTGGAAGACCTGACTATGAAATTACAGATGGAGAAATACATTTCAAATCATTGCTAATAAATGATTTGCCACCAGACGAAAGATCTCATCTAGGTATGTTTCTTGCATTTCAATACCCATCTGAGATTCCAGGAGTAAGATCTTTTCAAATGCTCAAATCATCATTAGATGCTAAAAAAGAATATTACAAAGAAAAAAAGCTCAGTGTTAGAGAATTTTCAAAATTATATGATCAAAAAGTTAAAGATTTAGGTATTGATATTGATCTGACTAAAAGATCATTGAATTTCGGTTTTTCAGGTGGTGAGAAGAAAAAAAATGAAATATTACAATTATCTGTTTTAGAACCTAGTCTAGCAATTCTTGATGAAACAGACTCAGGACTTGATGTAGATGCTTTGAGGGAAGTTTCTGACGGAGTAAATGCTCTAAAATCTTCCAGTCGGTCTTTCATAATAGTTACTCACTACCAAAGAATATTAAATTATATTGAACCTGATTTTGTTCACGTTTTAGTGGATGGGGAAATAGTTAAATCTGGTAATAAAGATTTAGCTCTTGATATTGAGAATAATGGATATGAAAAAATTATCTCAGAAGTGAAAAAATAAAATGAGTACAAAAAATTTCGTTGAAAGTATAAATAATATCGTTCAAGAAAATTTAATATCAAACAATGATATTAATGAAGTAAAAAAAGATGGATGGAAAAGATTTAGGGATTTAGGCTTACCTCCAAATGATCATACTCGAGAATTATGGAAATATTCGAATTTTTCAAATCTTCAAAGTATAAAATATGCAAATGCTGAGCACTCAAATTTTAATTTAGAAGGAAATTTGAATAATTTGATTGAAAATACAGCCAATAATATCTTTATAGTAAACGGTTTTTTCGATTCCAATAAATCAAACTTTACTGAAGATATTATTTTGGAAAACTCCTCTAATTTAGAAAAACTTGATTATTTGAAGTCATTATTAGGAACTATTGCTAAAAATGAAGAGAATGAGATGATAGCACTAAATTCTTCAATTATGATAGATCCTGTTTTCATATCTATAAAAAACCAGAAAAAAGAAAATGCTATAAATATCTTTATAATTACAACAGACCAAAAAAAAGAATTTTCATCCTCTCCAAGATTGTTTATTGAAGCTTCAAAAAATACTATTTCAAATATAAACGAAATATATATAGATTTATCATCTGATGAATTACAAAATCTTACAATACCAGTTCTTGAATATCTGATTGATAACTCAAGTGAAGTTAATCATAGAAGAGTTCAATTATCTTCAGAAAATTCCTATTTTTTTAATTTTGATAGAATTCTTCAAAAGGAAAATTCTAAGTTAACTTCTGTATCTTTTTCCACCTCAGGTCAACTATCCAGATATGATATTCATAGTGACTTAATTGGAATTAATTCTGAATGTACGTTTCATGGTTTATATATAACAGATAAAGATCAACATCAGGAAAATGAAATTTCAACAACTCATACTGTTGGAAAATGTTCAAGTGATCAAATGTTTAAGGGTATATTAGCTGGAAAATCAAGAGCTGTTTTTAGTGGGAAAGTACTAGTTAAAAAAGATGCCCAAAAAACTAAAGCATTTCAAAAAGATTTAAATTTTTTACTTTCTAGAGATGCTGAAGTTGATACTAAACCTAGTTTAGAAATTTATGCCGATGATGTTGAATGCAGCCATGGAGCTACTGCAGGAAATATGGATAAAAATATGTTGTTTTATCTTCAAAGTAGAGGAATTGATAAAGATGAAGCTACATCTATGTTAATTAGAGGATTTGCCCAAGAAATTATTGATGAATTTGAGGATGAAAATATTATAAATGCTCTAGAAGAAATATTAAAGAATAAAATTAACATTTTAGATATTCAGGGAATAATGTAATAATGGTCAATGATGAATTAAATGAAATGTATGAAGAGATAGTTATGGACCATTATCATAACCCAAGAAATACAGACTTGATCTCTCAACCTGACTTTGAGGTTGAGAAAAATAATCCTTTTTGTGGTGATGAAATAAAAATTCAAATATCTTTAGATGAAAACAAAAATGTTTCAGTTAGTGTCACAGGTAGAGGGTGTGCAATATCTCAAGCTTCAGGATCCTTAATGGCTGAGCAAATTCATTTAACTCCTTATTCAGAACTTCAAGAAAATGTTAATTTATTCAGGAAACTAATTAAGAGTGAGGAACTATCTGAGGAAGATTTAGACAAGTTGGGAGATATATCCTCATTATCTGGTGTAAAAAAATTTCCTGTGAGAATAAAGTGTGCAATGTTATCTTGGGTTGCACTTGAAGAAATTCTAAGAAAAAACTAATTAGACAAAATCTTTTTTAATCCATTTCCAATATTAGTAAACTTAAAGTTTCTATTAAGATTTAATATTTTAGAGTTATCAAGATAAATATTCATAATTTCTCCATCTACTTTTGAAATATATTTTGGATTTTTTTTATAATCTAGTTCACTCTTTAATTTATTAAATATTTCAATTATTTTCACTTCAACATTGGAAGATACATTAAAAATTCCTTCTGTTTTTGTTTCACAAATTATATTTATTATTTCTACAATATCATCTATAAACACATAATCTCTTGTTGAATTACCATCTCCATAAATTGATACTGTTTTGTTTTTTTTCATTAAACTAATAAATTTAGGAATTACATTGGCTTCTTTTTGATGAGCTCCATAAATATTTGAAGGTCTAATTATAGAATATTTATATTTAGTGTCTTTCAGGTGCTCTAAAGTTATTTTTTCTGCTTCCATTTTTGAAATTCCGTAAGGAGAAATGGGATCTAAGATATGATTTTCATCAACAGGTAAATAATTAGGAGTTCCATACACGGCTCCACCTGATGATATTAACATAAAGAAACAGTCTGCTAATTCTTTTACAGATTCAATAATATTTCTTGTGCCATCAATATTTATTTTATTATTTTTCTCTGGTTGATTTATTGAGTCAATAACGCTAGTTTGGGCAGCTGTATGAATAATATAATCCGGATTATAAGACTTAATTACCTTATTAATTTTATTATCAGTAATATCTAAATTAATAAGCTCACATGATTTGTAATTCTTTATTTCTTCAATTTTATGAACATTGGAAGAAAGATTATCTATTACTAAGATATTATTCTTACTTTGAAACTTTTTTAGTAATGAATAACCCAAAAAACCTAATCCACCAGTAATAATTATTTTTTTACTTTCCAAAAAATTTATTCCTATGCATATTCGACTACGTCATTTATATTATGATCTTTAGAGATTAATTTTGAGTGATGAAATACTTCTAATGCTTTTTCATACTCGTCCTTTGAAACTTCAATATTTGAGTCCCATGTTTTTAATTCTTGATAATCTTTTATAGCAGCTGAAATAGATTTTTCCTCAAAATCAGGAAAATATATCTTAACTGTTTTGGCAATATCATCTGGATTTGCTGTATTGACCCATTTTTTAGATTTCTCGAAGGCTTTTGAAAATTTCTTACCTTTATCACTGTTGATCCATTCTTTTTCAGCACATAAACTTGAAAATGCAACTGGTCCTATTTGTTCTCCAACTGAAGCTACTATTTCACCTTGGTTTTCTAGAGATAGCTGGTGAGGATATGCTCCTTGTTCATGAAAAAAAGCATCACTACTATCCTTATATTCTTGAATCATTTCTTGAGTTGAAAGAACTTTGTCTGAAACAAGATCAATCTTATTTAAGTCTATGTTATTTTTTGATAGTGCATAAGATAACATTGCTTGAGGTTGACCGCCTCTAACATAATAAAAATCTTTCTTATATAAATCTTCCCATTGAAACTTATCATTATTTTTAGAAATTATAAAAAATCCATCTCTTGAATTTATAAGAGCAAAATGTTTTATTGATAAATCTAAATTTTTTTCGAAGAAGTTCCAACTTCCTGAAACAGCTGATTGTGCCACATCAATTTCTTGAGATTTTATTTTTTCATAAACATTTATATTTGTTTCTGGTATATGATATTTACCTTCAAGTCCTTCATCTTCTAAAAATCCACCATTTACAAGAGCTAAAAGTGGAGAATAAAATACAGCATGCCTTGATGCGGTAATATTTATTGTTTTCATTTTTTCACCTTTTTTATAAGAATTTACAAAAATAAATGTATATTTTTGTGAACATTTTATAATAGAATTCAGTTTATAATTCATTCGAAAAGGCTAATTTGTCACGTTATTCAAGAAACAAAACCAGTCTCAGGCAAATAGAAGGAAGACATTCAGTAATTGAAACTTTATTATCTGATAAAAAAGTTTCTTTCATTGATATATCAGATTCAAATGATCAAGGTGAACAAATTCAAAAGATTCTTTCTTTAGCGAAAGAAAAGAAAATTCGTATTAATTTTTTATCTAGAAAAGCTTTAGAAAAAAAATCCGCCACTAAAAAATCTCAAGGAGTTATTTTATATTTAGATGATAACTTTCAATCTTCAATTGAAGATATGATTTTTTTAGCTGACAAAAAAAAAGAAGTTCCTTTAATTATATTTTTAGACAGAGTTCAAGATCCTCATAATCTTGGGGCAATCGCTAGAACAGCAGAAGTTTTTGGAGTACATGGATTAGTAGTTCCATCTAAAGAATCTGCAAAAATATCACCAGGAGCAATTAGATCATCTGCTGGAGCTTTAGAGCATATTGAATTTACTATTGTAAATTCAATAAGTAAAACTCTAGATTACCTTAAAAAAATGAACTTCCAAATATTATCTTTGGATATGAATGGTGAAAACTTATCAGAGATAGATATAGATAACTCATTGCCCATTGCATTGGTTGTAGGTTCAGAACATGATGGTATTTCAAAAAGAATTTTGGAAAATTCTGATAAAGTTGTATCAATTCCTATGAGTGGAGAAATTTCTTCTTTAAATGTTTCAGTAGCTACAGGTATAACTTTGTATAATTTATTTTTGAAAAGGAATATTAATGGATAAAAAATTATTGTTAGTTGTTTTTCCTGTTGTGTTTACTGCAAATATTTTTCTTTTAGATTTTAATACAACAATAATTGCTATACCTTCAATTTCTGATGAATTTGATTTATCTCTTAGGCTGGCTTCTTGGATAATTCTTTCAGCATCAATTATTATGACTGCATTCTTAATGCCCATAGGTAGAATAGCTGATCTAGTAAGTAGAAAATTATTTTATATAATTGCTCTCATAATTTCTCTCTCAGGAATTATCTCTGCTAGCTACGCATCTGATGTATATATATTAATATTGTGTAAAACAATATCTGCCGTGGGCACAACGGGTACTTCAATAATGATGTTTGTAATTGTTACAGCTACCTTCCCAAAAAAATACCAAGGAATGGGTTTAAGTATTATTACAACATCTGTAGCTCTAGGAATGATGATTACTCCCTTCATAGGAGGGGTGTTATTAGATAATTATGGTTGGAGATTTGCATTCAGACTAATTGGATTTTTAGGAATATTTACAGTTTTAATGGCTTTACTGTTTGTTCCTAAAATGGAAAAACCTGAAATTGATAGAAAATCCATGGATATTATAGGAATGATATATTTCATTTTAATAATGACTTTATTTGTTTTTATAATTAATGATCCTTTATCATTTGGATTTTTTTCTATTATTCATATTCTTCAAATAATTATTTTTTTGGTATTAGTAATGTTTTTTTATAAACATGAAAATAATCATCCCAAGCCGATTTTAGATTTTAAGAATTATAAAAAACCTGCATATTTTTGGGGATCAATTTCTAGAATGTTTGGTTTTGTTGGATTTTCAGTTTTAATGTTTATTAATCCTATTTTTTTACAAAAAGTTATTGGACTGAGTGAAACTTCAGTAGGTACAACATTGTTTTATTCTGGAACGGGTACTGTGATTGCTTCTGCTATTTCTGGTCGTTTATCTGATAAATTTGGACATAAAATATTTACTGTAACAGGAATGCTTTTATCTGCTTTTGCAAATTTATCTCTTTCTTTTATAGCAAATGATTTCGATCTAACTATATTTACTATAATAATGTTCATAAATGGATTTGGTATTGGTATGTGGATGGCACCAAATATGAGTGCTGTATTGAGTAGTGTAACTAAAGATCAATATGGATCTGTAAGTGCTTACTTAAATTTAATCAGAAATATTGGTACTACATTTGGTCAAAGTTTGGCGGCAACAATAATAATAATTTTCTTAGCTTCAGGATCTATCTCTATCCAATTAAGTGATATTAATTCTGATTCATCTGAAGAAATATTAAGTTTATTTATTAACGGTTGGAGAACAACATTAATAATTTCTAGTATTATAGTCTTTATATCTGTTTTTGCTTCATACAAAACTAAATAAGAGGAGGCAGTATGAATAATTTGGAAAATAAAGTAGTAATTATAACTGGCGGCGGTACTGGAATTGGAAAGGCTATTGCAAAATTATTCTGTTCAGAAAATGCCAAAGTAATTATTGCTTCACGAAATCAAGAAAATTTGATTAACGCAGTTAATGAAATTAGACAAACCGGGAATGAAAAAATTGATTATTATAAAACTGATGTAACAAATACTGAAGATGTTGCTAATCTTTTTTCTTTTGCTTTTAATAGGCATGGGTCTGTAGATGTTTTAGTTAATAATAGTGGAGTCATGGATGGAAACCCAATAGATCAAGTCTCAGATGAGCAATGGGACAATGTGATATCGGTTAATGTTACTGGTACATTTAAGTGCACTAGAGAAGGATTCAAGTATATGAAATCTAAGGGAGGAAAAATTATAAACATTGGATCGATAGCAGGAGAATCCCCACGAATGTTTTCTTCTCCTTATACTACTAGTAAACATGCTGTTCGAGGATTAACTAAATCTGCAGCTCTTGATGGAAGAGAGTACGGAATATCTGTGAGTTGCTTAAATCCTGGGAATACAATGGTTGAAAGAAGAGCAGATGGTAGATCTGGAACTGGCAAGGATCAAGGACCTGAAATTTTAATTAATGCAAATGATATTGCTAGGACAGCACTCCTTATGGCCACTTTGCCTGAAGGAACTAATATGCTTGATGCGACGGTATTACCTATAAAACAAGAATTTATTGGTAGAGGATAAAAAATAATTTCGTATAATAATAAAAAAAATGAGAGGGGTCTATATGTATATATTAATGGTAAGGCTTTCGGTTAAGGAAGACAAAGTAGATGAATTTATAAAGGAATCTATAGGTGATGCAGAAGGTTCAGTCAGGAACGAACCTGGATGCAGAAGATTTGATATTATTCAGGATTCAACTGATCCAACCCAATTTGCTTTTTGTGAAGTCTACGATGATGAAGAAGCTTTTAAGGCTCACACTACTTATGAACACTTTAAGATATGGGCTAAAAATACAGAAGATTTTTATTCTGCTGAGACAGAGGTGTCATTCTGTAAACCAGTATATCCAAATAAAAATATTATTTGGGATTCATTGAGAGAAAATTCTTCAGATCATGAATATTTTTCGAATTCGTCTCTAATGGTTATAGCAGCACCCCAGTACGTTATGGAAGAAAATGTTGATGAATTTATAGATTCAATAACATTAGATAGCATTGGATCTACCAATGAAGAACCTGGATGTTTGAGATTTGATGTATATCAAAATGTGAATGATCCTACAGAACTTTATCTTTATGAGGTGTATTCTAATGCAGATGCATTTGAATACCATAGAGGTACTCCACACATAAAAAATTGGCAAGAGACTGTTAAGGACATGTATGATGAGTCTAGAAAAGGTCAAAATGGTAGAAGAGGAAAGAATATATGGCCACCAGATAATTGGGAATGGAATTCTGGTCAAAGAAAATAATAGGGGGAATTATGAAAGTAACTGGAGTAAAGACTTATGTTATAGAAAATGAGTCTGCACCAAGATCAGGTGGAGGTGAACAAACAGGTGATTGGTATATTGGAGGTAAGTATTTTCTTATCTTAGAATTATCAACTGATGAAGGAATAATTGGTTTAGGAGAAAAGCTTACAGGAAGTTCATTTACTGGAAAAATGACATGGAAAGATTTTAGATCTCAAATACAATTGGTACATGAAACTGTTGAGGCATTCGTAGTTGGTAAAAATCCATTTGATATTGAAAAAATTTACTATGATATGTATGCAGGAAGACACGATTATAGACTTCCTAGTTTGCACTTTGGAATGGTTTTATCAGGGATCGAAATGGCTTTATGGGACATAGTAGGTAAAGCAACTAATCAGCCCATTTATAATTTACTTGGAGGTAAATGCTGGGATAAATTAAGAGCTTATGCTTACATGCCCCCAATACCTGAAGGTAATCCTGATAATGCTGGTGCGGTTGCCGAGCAATTATTAAAAGAAGGAAATACTGCCTGTAAATTTGATCCTTTCCATCCTATAACAGGTGTTCCTAGAGACATCAGCTTGAAAGAAATTACTTACACAGAAAACATCTTTAAGAGTATTAGATCTGCAGTAGGTAATGAGCTAGAAGTAGGATTAGGTACTCACGGACAATTAACTACCTACAGTGCAATTAGAGTTGCTAAGGCTATAGAACCTTATCAACCTTTTTGGTTCGAAGAACCAGTTTCACCTGAAAATATCGATGAGATGGCAAGAGTAGCTGCTCATACGAGTATACCTATTGCAACAGGAGAAAGACTTGCAACAGTTTTTCAATTTTCCGAGTTATTAAAAAAGCAAGCTGCTCAAATAATTCAAATTGATATAGGTCAAGCTGGAGGAATTTTAGTAGGTAAAAAAGTTGCAGCAATGGCTGAGGCAAATTATGCAGTTATTGCTCCACATATGTATTGTGGACCAGTTGCAGCAGCAGCAGCATTACAGGTAGCCACTTGTGCTCCAAATTTTATGATAGCTGAAGCGAACCAAGGACCTCTTCATAAAAAAATATTCAAAGACCCCGTTGTATTTGAAAATGGTTTCATAGAAATTCCTAAAGGCCCAGGATTAGGAGTTGAATTTGATCCTAAAGTTCTAGAAAAGCATATAGTTAGCTAATTATAGATCTATAGTATTGAAACTTGGTTTTCCCATAAGTGTATTGCTATGCATTTTTCCACCAAAATTTGCATCAGATATCCACATCTTATTTCCTTTTATAGACATACCATGTGGGTAGGGATCATCCTCTTCAAGTTGTATTTCATCAATTACCAATCCATTTGCAATATTGTACTTAATTATCTTTTTGGTTGAAGTATGCGCACACCAGATTCCATCATCTTGTCTGGCTAATCCATGTAATCTATCTTCTTCAACAAGGAATCGGTCAATAATTTTGTATGAATCAGCATCTACTTTATATATTGCCTTGGGATTGAAAGCAGTAATCCAAATTATTCCATTATCCCATTCTAGTCCGTGAACACCACCTTTATCTGGAGTTTCAAATTTATCAACAAATTCACCTGTATTGATATCAAGTTTATAAATTAATCCTTTATGGGTGTCAGTTTTCTTAAATGGTCTAGCTTGAGTTTCTCCATTTGAAGCAGTCCAAATATAACCTCCTCCGACTGTTATACCCGAACCATTTTCTGTAATTGTTTGGAGTTTTTTGGTAATTTTCCCTGATTCTTCAAGTATGTATACGTCATCTAATTCCTGATCCATAACGTATAATCCATCTTTGGTCCATTGAAGTCCATTAGGGTGTTTACATGGGGAATTAAATACTTCTGTGCTTAACATAGTCTTAACCTCTCTTAATTTTATTCATCTGATCTGCTTCATTTTATTCATGTGATCTAATGAAAATAATGCAATAATTATACAAATATTTATTTATTTATATAGTAGTTATTAAAAAAATGTTTTCTATTTTTAAGAAAAATAAAAAAGTTATGATCTTTATAGATGGATCTAATCTTTATCATGTTCTTTTAAAGAATTGCGGCAGAAGTGACTTAAAATTCCAAGATTTCGCAAAAAAACTTACAGGTTCAGGCAGGAAATTAGAAAAAATATTTTATTACAATGTTAGGCAGGAACTAGAAGGAAAAATCAAAATTCCTGAAGAACAAAAAAAATTCTTGAATAGCCTTCATAAAATACCTGGATTTGAAGTAAAATTAGGTATCTGGAAAGAACAAAATGGCTCCATTGTTGAAAAAGGAGTTGATGTAATGCTTGCTACAGATCTTGTTTTACATGCAGTAAAAAATAATTTTGATACAGCTATTATTGTAAGTGGTGATGGTGATTTTTTCCCAGCTATAGAAACTGTAAAAAAAGAAGGCAAAAAAGTAGAAGTAGCAGCTTTTGAATCAAATATATCTAAAGAAGCTAGTGATTCTGCTGATAAAGTACTAAAGCTTTACAAAGCTTTTTTTAATGGTTTGTGGATGCCTAAAAGAAGGCCTAGAAAATCAGGTTATTCTAGTTACAAAAAAAGAAGACCCACTCAAACAAAAGATACTAACTCTTCAAATAGATCTAATTCTAGAAGAAAAATATTATCATAATTTTCTAATGTTTCACAAGATCAATCGTATAAATATTCCTTCACAAATTACATACACTATTTTACCGTTGGGACTTATTATAATGGGAGATAGTATATTGTATGTAATTTTGCCCTCTAATTATGATTTTTTTGAAATAGAATCATTTTTAGGTATTGATAGTGCATTTTGGATAGGTTTTATCTTATCAATTAATAGATTTGTTCGATTTTTTTCAAATATTTTGTCTGTAAAAGTTATTCAGAATTTAGGTTTTAGAAATTCTATGTACTTAGCTTCAATATTTGGTGCCGGTTCAACACTTGGTTATGCCATATTTAAGGGAGTTTTTTTAATAATCATAATGAGAATTATTTGGGGCTTTTCATACTCGATATTTAGACTCTCTTATCAGTTGAAAGTATTTTCATATAATCCCAAAAATTTTGGAAAATATGTTGGATATTGTCTTAGTGTACAAAGATTTGGAAGCTTAATTGCTGTTACCTTAGGAGTTTATTTAACAGTCAAATTAGGTTATTTTAATTTACTTTTATTATTATCTTTGCTTGTGATCCCAGCTTTTATATTAGTTTCAAGAATTAAGGAAATTAATATTGATAAAATTTCTAAACCAAAAGTCAACTGGAACTTATTTTATTTTGATCATCAATTCTTATTAAGAAAAAATATTTTATTGTTATCATTTTTTAAGTTTTCATCATCATTTACATCAAATGGCTTAGCTATTGCTACTATTACTCCATTCTTGATTAGTATAAATCAAGGATCAATGTCTACGGAATTGATTCTAACTATTGCTGGATTGATAGTTGGATTCAGATGGATTGCAGACATAATATTTGGGGTATTATTTGGATATTTTTCAGATAAATTTGGAAGAAGAAAAAATATTATTATTAGTTCTGCATTAATGATTTTAGCGATTATCATTTCTATATCAAGGATAGAATTTTTCCTAAGTATTTTTTGTTTAGTTATAATGTTTTTTCTTAGCGTTTCTTTAGAAACATCTTTAGATTCTCAGTTGGGTGAGATATCTCCAGATAAAGAAAGGTCAAATATACTTTCTAGGTATTCAACTTGGCAAGATTTGGGAGCTGCTTTTGGACCAATAGTTGGATATGCAATAGGAATATATTATGGAATCCACTACGGGTATATACTTTCATTGATTATTATATTTCTATGTTTATTTTTCTATATTTTCAAATTCAAAGAATCTACCAATCAAGTCGTTTGAAATTTTCATTTGAGTTCAAAATTATTTCCTGATTAGATCCATCACCTTTCATTTTGTATATATCTGCTCTTCCATGTGCATTTGAAGTAAAAATAATACTTTTGTTTCTTTCAGACCAAGAAATATTTTTTTCATCAACCTCATTATTAGTTAATCTACTATTCTTCTTATTTCTTATTTCATGTATATAAATTTCATTATTTCCAGATGAATCGCTTACATATAATATTTTGTTACCACCAAAAGCCCACTCCGCTTCAATAATATTTATGCTTTCGTTTGTGTGTATTTTTTTTACATTATTTTTTTTCAGTTCCATTTCATCTTTTTGATTACCAACATTTTTCAATATTTTATCTACATCTTCAAAAATATATAAACTATTGATTGCATTATTTATTCTTGAAAAAAGTATATATTCTCCATTTGGACTCCAATATGGGTTTTGACCTTCTGTGATATAAATTTCATTTACACCCTTAGGATTTGATACGTAGATTGAATTTTCTATAGTATAAACTATCCATTTATTATCAGGAGACCAAGATCCTAAACTAGCTTTTTTGTCAGATCTAGTAATGGGTAATAAATTTTCAGATTCCAGGTTATAGAGATATATATTACTAGAATTATTTTGATATTCGAATTCTATAGCTATTTCTTTAGAATTAGGAGACCAATGATAATCTTCAACATAACCAAGGTTATTATTTAATATTCTTAAATTTATACCTTGATTATCACTTATCCATAAATCCTTAGAATTATTTTTTTCTGATATAAATGCAAAATATTCTTTATTGGGAGACCAGTTTGGATTATAAGAGTTGATACTCAAGTCTGTAATATAGCTGAAGGCTGGATTACTTTCTTTTTGAATAAGTACAATTCTTGAAATATTTTCTACTTCTTCTTCTGCAATTATGTGCTCATTTATCTCAGCTCCACAAGAATAGAAAAAAATTGAGCCAAATATAAAAAAAGTAAGTATATTGATTTTTTTAATTCGTTTTTTCATTAAAAGTTTTTTTTTGTAGTTTAATGAATTATAATCAAAATCAAATTTGATAGCATTTTACATAATTTACAAAATAAGAGGTTAAAATGAAATTTTCTTTTTTTTCAATGCCACTACATTTACCTAATGAAAATCCTTCCTTAGCTTTTAAACGAGATATGGATCTGATTAAACTCGCGGATGATTTAGGATATGATGGGTTTTTTGTAGGAGAACATCACACTGCTGCTTGGGAAAATATTCCATCTCCTGAACTTTTTTTATCTAAAGCATCTGCTTATGCTAAAAGAATGCAACTTGGATCTTCTTTGGTAAGTTTGCCTTTCCATCATCCTTTTAATGTTGCAGAAAGATTTGCTTTTTTGGATCATTTGACTGAAGGAAGAGCTGTTCTAGGAGTAGGACCTTGTAGTTTACCTCCTGATGTAAAGTTGTATAACATTCCTTCACAAGACTTAAATCCAATGATGAGAGAATCATTGGAAATAATTGACTTATTATTAACGTCTGATGAACCAGTAAGTTATTCAGGAAAATTTTGGAATATAGAAGATATGTTTATCCAATTAAAATCTTATCAACAACCAAGATTACCATTTGCTACAGCTTCAGTTGGATCAGAAAGATCTTTAGAATTTGCTTCAATGTACAACATGCACATATGGTCATTAGCCTTAGAAATCACACCACCTGGTGCTATTCATTGGTCGAATCAATGGAAAAAAGTTGAAGAACTTTCAAATAAATTGGGTACTTCTCCATCAAAAGATGATTGGAGAGTAGTAACTTATGTTCATTTAGCTGAAACAACTAAACAGGCATGGGATGAAGTAGAAAAAGCAATTGAAAGAGATATTCATGAATATTTTTACGTAATTGGTGGTCATGAAAGTTGGCTTGTAGATCAGGATCAAGATCCCTATTCTCTAACAGCTAAAGAAATAGTTGAATCAAGAAATTGGATTGTTGGAACTCCTGAAGATGCAATTAAAAAAATCAATGAAATGAATGATAAAGCTGATGGCTTAGGTGGATTGATGTTTACTACTCATGAATGGACTAATCAAAATGCAATTAATAATTCTTTAGAACTTTTTGCCAGGTATGTTATGCCTGAATTTAAGGGACATTCAAAGTCCATTAAGAAAGCATGGGAAATAACCAAAAATGACAGGAAAAATAATAAAATCCCTAGCTTATCTTCAAAAGAATCAAGCCCCAACTTAGACAAACATAAATCTAACCTATACCTAAATAGATAAAATAATGCTAAATATAAAGAATCTGTATTCAGAAGTAGATAATAATGTAGAAAGACTAATCTTACTGCATCAAGAATTAATTAAGATTGAATCTGTAAATTCTGGTTATATGCCTACTGGAAATGAAACTGAAGTTGCTGAATTTTGTTCAAATTGGCTGAAACAATATGGTATTGAATCTAATATTCTGTCAAGAGTGCCAGAAAGAGGTAATTTAGTATCAGAATATCCATATTCATCTGGAAATAAACAACTCTTACTGATGTCTCACTCAGATGTTGTACCAGTAGAAAATTATGAAAAATGGAATAAAGCTCCTTTCAGTGCAGAATTAATCGAAGGAAAAATTTGGGGGAGAGGTTCTTCTGATTGTAAAGGATTACTTGCGTCTCAGATGATGGCATTATCTATTTTGGCTGAAAGAAAAATAGAATTCAATCAAAAATTTACACTTGTTTGTGGTTCAGATGAGGAACATGGAGGTCGCTATGGATTTGGATGGTTGGCTGAAAATCATCCTGAAGAATTAATGTATAAATTTGCTGTTAATGAAGGCGGCGGATCTCCTGTTACTATAGGGAATAATTTGTATTATTTATTAGGTACTGGGGAAAAAGGAAGACTGGAAATTAAGATAAAAATCAGAGGAGAAAGCTCTCATGCATCAGTTCCTTGGATGGGAGTTAATGCCATGGGGCCTACCGCAAATGCAATATCTCAAATATTAAATTATTCCCCTGATCTAGATTGTTCTACCGATATATTTAATTATTTGAATTTATTTGGTATAGAAACTAAACCTTCCATTGAAAATTTAGAGATGATTATTTCCGAGGCTTACGAAAAAAATCCAAGTCTTGGATCCCTTTTAAGAGCTCTGTCTAGAATGACTATAACTCCAACGATTATTAATGGAGGTATTAAGTCTAATTCTGTACCCGAAACAATTGAAATGGTTTTAGATGTTCGTACTTTGCCTCATCAAAATGATTTAGATGTATCTAAGGCATTAGATAAAATTCTTAGTGATGTACCAAACCTATCATATGAAATAGATTATATGGCAAAACCAAATTCTTCTCCATTTGAAACTGAATTATTAGAAGCTATTAAGAAGTCTCAAGCTATAAGTGTTGAAAGAGATGACATTCAATGGATACCAGCAGTTTCAAATGGGTTTACAGATTCTAGATTTACTAGAGATTTAGGAGTTATTACCTATGGATTTAGAGGTACCCATCCAGAGGATAATCCAAACACTGAAAACGTCCATGGGACAAATGAAAACTATGGAGTTAAGTCATTAATTAGCTCTTCTAAAACTATGCTAGGAATCATTTGGGAACTTTGTGACCCTATTACCTAGTTATAGCTCCTTCAGATGCGGGTTGAACTAATTTGATATATTTACCAAGAGTTCCTCTGTCATACAATGGTGGTCTTGGTTTCCATTTTGAAAGCCTTTTATTAATTTCGCTATCTTCAATTAATAAATTTAGCTCAAATTTTTCTAAGTCTATTTCAACCTGATCACCATTTTCAACTGCAGCTATTGGACCTCCCACTGCTGCTTCAGGACCTAAATGACCTATAATAGCTCCAGTAGAACCTCCAGAGAATCTTCCGTCAGTAATGAGGTATACACTTTCACCTAGTCCTTGACCTACTAAGGCACCAGTTATGGAAAGCATTTCTCTCATTCCTGGTCCTCCTTTAGGACCCTCGTATCTAATAATAACTACGTCTCCTGCTTTGATTTCTCTTTTCCTAAGAGATTCCATTGCTTGTTCTTCTTGATCAAATACTTTAACTGGTCCAGTGAATTTTTTACCAAAATCATGGCCTGCTACCTTTAATACACATCCATCAGGTGCTAAGTTTCCAAATAATGTAACTAATCCACCTGTTTTAGAAATAGGATTATCAATATGTCTTACAATATTATTTTCAGATAAATTTGGATCAATATTTTTAAGATTTTCTCGAATCGTTTTTCCAGTAACTGTTAATTCATCTCCATGTAGTAGTCCTGCATCAAGTAATCTTTTCATCACTAGTGGAACTCCTCCAACTTTATCTAAATCAAACATTACATATTTACCACCAGGTTTCATGTCTACCAATAAAGGTGTTTTCATAGAAATCTCGTGAATATCTTTTAATGTTAGTTTTATTCCTATTTCGTTAGCTATAGCAGGTAGATGAAGAGCAGTATTCGTTGAACCTCCCATTGCAACAACTAAAGTTACAGCATTCTCAAAAGATTTCTTAGTTAGAATATCTGAAGGTCTGATATTTTTTCTAACTAAATTCATAACTGCAATTCCAGCTTCTCTTGAAGAAGCTATTTTTCTTTGATCAACGTTAGCTTCAGATGCTGACCCAGGAATACTCAATCCTAAGGCTTCTCCTATACTTGACATTGTATTAGCTGTGAACATCCCTCCACACGCACCAGGGCCTGGACAGGCATGAGTTTCAATTTCTCTTAGTTGTTCGTCAGTAATTTCTCCAGCTTGCCTTTTACCAACTGCTTCAAAAGCACTGATGATAGTAAGATCTTCTCCATTTAAGCTTCCTGGCAAAATAGAACCAGCATAAACAAAAACACTAGGAATATTTAATCTTGCCATAGCCATCATAGCTCCAGGTAACGATTTATCACAACCTGCAACAGCAACTACGCCATCATATCTTTCAGCGAAGCATACAGTTTCAATTGAATCAGCTATAATTTCTCTAGAAACTAAAGAACCTTTCATACCTTCTGTCCCCATAGAAATTGCATCTGAAACAGTAATAGTGCCAAATTCGAAAGGAGTTCCTTTAGAATAATTTATTCCTTTCTTTACTGCATCTGCTAATGGTTTTATTCCTGAATTACAAGGTGTTACTTCATTATGAGTTGATGCAACACCTATAAAGGGTGCATTTATATCATCATCAGTCAACCCCATTGCCCTCATCATTGATCTGTGAGGGGCTCTAATTACACCTTCTGTAGTCTCCCAACTTCTCCATTTACCTAACTGTCTTTTTTCTTTTAATTTCTTGTTCATGTTCTCCTCAAAATATGAAATAATTAAACTTTCTGTTTATTATTTTAAGTTAGTATATAACTCTATCACTGTCATGAGAGTATACTATTTCATGAATTTATAAAATTTTTGGAGTGTTTTATGAGTAAAGTATTGGACAAAGAAAAATTTAGATTACCCAGTAATGTTAGACCTATAAGATATGAGATTAATTTATCTCCAAATCTTACAAATCAGAATTTCAATGGAAGTGTAAATATTCAATTAAATATTTTAGAAACTACTTCTTCAATATCTCTAAATGTAGCAGAGTTAGAAATAAAAAAAGTATCTCTCGATAATGATTCAGATAATATTTCAAATTGGGAAATTGATGAAGATTATGAAATTTTGAAGATAAATTTTTCAAATGAAATTGAAATTGGAGAACATAGTTTATTTTTATCATTTAGTGGATTATTAAATGACAAACTTAGAGGTTTTTATCATTCTTCTTTTATTGATGAAAATGGAGAAACTCAATCGATAGCTACTACTCAATTCGAATCTACTGATGCAAGAAGAGCTTTTCCATGTTTTGATGAGCCTGAATATAAAGCTGTTTTTTCTGTGAAGCTTACTGTAGAAAAAGAATTATTTTGTTTATCAAATGCTGAAATAAAACAAGTAACAGAAGATGAAAATTCAACTTTAAAATCAATTAAATTTGAAGATACTATTCCTATGTCCACTTATTTGGTGGCATTTATTATAGGCCCCTTCGAAGCTTCTAGAACTATTAATGTTGACGGTACAAATCTAAGAATAATTTACCCTAAAGGTAAAGGTCATTTGTGCGAATTTTCTCTTGAAATGGGAGAATACGCACTAAGATATTTCTCAAATTACTATAAAATCCCATATCCAGGTGACAAACTTGATATGGTAGCAATTCCTGATTTTGCTTTTGGCGCAATGGAAAATCTAGGTTGTATAACCTACAGAGAAGCACTTTTACTTGTTGATACACAAATGGCCACTTCCAATGAACTTATAAGAATTGCTGATGTTATTTGTCACGAAATTGCTCATATGTGGTTTGGTGATCTAGTCACTATGAAATGGTGGAATGGTATTTGGTTAAATGAAGCTTTTGCAACATTTATGGCAACTAGAGCCGTTGCAGATTATAATACAGATTGGAATAGATGGGCTCAATTTTCATTAGAAAAATCAATGGCTATGGATATTGATTCACTTACTACTACAAGAGCAATTGAGTATCCAGTAATTTCTCCTTCAGATGCTGATGGAATGTTTGATCTAATTACTTATGAAAAAGGAGGCTCAATTCTAAGAATGTTAGAGCAGTTTTTGGGAGAAGATATTTTTAGAGAAGGTGTATCTCGGTATCTAACTATTCATTCATTTTCAAACACTGAAACTGATGATCTTTGGAATTCGTTGGAAGAAGTTTCTAACCTTCCTGTTAAGAGAATGATGGACACATGGATTTTTCAACCTGGTCACCCCGTTATTTCTTATAACATAAGTGGTAAAAAGTTAAGTTTAAATCAAAAAATATTTAGATATATTGAAGATGAAAAATCTGACACTAAATGGAGTGTTCCAATCTTTTTGAAATATAAACTTAAAGATTCTTACAAATATGAAAAATTTTTATTGGAAAAAACAAACGATGAATTAAATATAGAAATTGAAAACAATGAGATCTTTCTTAATGCTAATGCTTATGGTTTTTACAAAGTGAATAATAAATTTGAAAATAATTTTGAAAATATTAATGAATATTCTTCTGAAGAAAAATATTCATTAATAGATGATTATTGGTCAATGGTTCTTAATGGTTCAGAAAATAGTAATGACTTTATAGAATTTTCATCTAAATTTTCAAATGAAACAGATCCTGATATTTTGACATTATTATATTCATGCTTCTCAACCTTGAACAGAATTATGAAAAATAAAACTCAATTACATAGTGTGATAAAAACCATCTTTGAAAATTCTTTTGAAGAACTATTTCAAATAAAAAATAGATCAATTAGAGAAATTCAGTCACTTGCCATATCTCTAAGAGCACTAAGTATTCTAGTTGAGGACGATTCTAAAATTCAACTTTCTAGAAATATATTTAATAGCTTTATAGAAAATAACTCTGAGGATTTTGAACCTGATATTGTTTCTAGTGCAATATCAATTACAGCATATTTTGGAGATAGCAAGACATTTAATCAATACTTAGATTTGATGAAAAATTCTAAGACTCCTCAAGATGAAGTAAGATTTCAAAGAGCTTTAGTAATGTTTAAAGGGAAAAAACATATTGAGACTGTATATGATTACATTTTAGAAGATAAAATTAGATCTCAAGATGCTCCATACTTACTAGCTGGAGCTTTAAATAATGAAGAAAATGGTTGGATGACTTGGAAATTTATTATTGATAATTGGGAAGTATTAACTAAGAAATTTCCAGAAAATTCTATAGTTAGAATGCTATCAGGTATTAGATCTCTGAGTCATAGAAAATATCTTGATGAAATAAATAATTTTTTTGTAGGAAAAGACAGAATTAATCAGGGTAAATTACAGTTAGAACAACACCTAGAAAAACTTGAAATTAATGTAAGACTTAGAGAAAGAAACTAATTATCTTCTAGGTCCTTAAGGAAATTTTCTATTTCAGGAGATAAGTCCAACTTGTCTTCAGAATACTTATTTTCTTCCTCAAATTGTTTTATCATTTCCGAAACTTGGCTATTATTTATCAGATTTTTATGAATGTCTTTATATTGCTTTTCTCCCTTCTCGAGCTCAGGTAAATTTTTATCAAAATTATAAATTTTAGACAAAGTTTCAAGAAGTCTATAGGTAGCTAGATAATCATCTTCAAGTTTTATATATAGAGGAATATGAACCATTAGAGATAATGTTTCAATTGATAATTTTTTATTTAAGATTTGAGAGAGCTGGGAAGTCATGCTTGTAGGACCTACATAACTTGAATTAGATTTCAAAGTTTCATCTAACGGACTCGGAGGTATCCATCCTTTATAACTACCAGTTACTGGCAAAGGTTTTGTGTGAGGAACAGAATCAAACATTCCTCCAATTGAAATATATCTTTTACCGTCAAGTTTATTTATTAAATCAATTATAGCTTCATTGAAATCTTCAGCAAAAGAATGGGGTTCAAGCATGTATATTAGAAAAATATTTTGTTCAGATGGCACCCTTTTCCCAAATATAACTGAGTTGGGAATTCTTATTCTTCTTTCCCCATTATCATTTAAAATTTCAGGTCTATATCTTGTTAGGTCATAATATTTACTTGGTTTATTTAATTTTCCTAGTTCCTCTAATTCAAATATCTTAACCAGCCTGCTTATAGCATTATGCCCAACATTTCCAACATTTATCCAAGGCCTAAGTATTGATATAAAGTGGCTATTTTTATAACTAGATATAGGTATATTTAGATCAAATTCTTCTATATTCAATATTAAATTTAACTTGCATAATATTTTTAATTAAAAAAATTTTACAATCTTAAATTATAAAAATATACAATTACATTAAATTTATTGAATTAAAAATACATTGAAATAAAAGAAATTTCATTCTATCATTTAAACGTGAAGTAAAAATACTTCGCTATAAACTAGTCAAATGAAAGGAGGATATTTTAAATTGGATATTAATTATAAGCGAGGTGTCCTAATCTAAGGCGCCTAGAAGGTTAAGATACCTCCACTAAGGGTGAAATTATCCGGTAAGGAATGTCCTTACCCGATAATTTCACCCTTAGTTTATTTATAAGGACTTTTTATTTTATGATTAAGCATTTCACATCAACTGTTTTTGTCGTTCACAATCAGAAAATTGCTTTACATTGGCATAAAAAAGTTTCCGAGTGGCTACCTGCTGGTGGACATATTGATAAAAATGAAACTCCAGTTGAAGCAGGCATTAGAGAAGTAAATGAAGAGATGGGAATAGAGGTAAAAATAATATCAAATTCCAATTATAATTTTGATGAAATTGAAACAGTTCCTGTTCCAGAAGCTATATTAATTGAATCTGTTAGAGATGATGATATTGGAGAACACCAGCATATCGATTTTGTTTATTTTGGTGTTCCTG
>Ga0163179_10000279_pt1 | contig 35885 bp, 46 predicted proteins | sample AtlANTMetagenome_FD_109643 | JGI IMG/M metagenome (GOLD analysis project Ga0163179, IMG submission 109643) | Marine eukaryotic phytoplankton communities from the Atlantic Ocean - Atlantic ANT 2 Metagenome | ecosystem: Environmental > Aquatic > Marine > Oceanic | place: North Atlantic Ocean... | reverse complement strand
GGTGACCAATCCGGCCCCCCTAAGGGTGACCAATCCGGCCCCCCTAAGGGTGACCAATCCGGCCCCCCTAGGGGTGGACGCCCGTGCCCCCCTAGGGGTCGCCGTTTTTGCGAAAATTCTCGCTAGCGCTAGCGCTAGCGCTATTAAGCGCCCAGAATTTGGCGCGTTTTTCGGATCGGCGCGCGAGTGGAGTCGGTCAGAATTTGGCGCGTTTTTCAGACCAGCGCGCGAGTGGAGTCGGTCAGAATTTGGCGCGTTTTTCGGATCGGCGCGCGAGTGGAGTCGGTCAGAATTTGGCGCGTTTTTTAGACCAGCGCGCGAGTGGAGTCGCCCAGAATTTGGCGAGTTTTCCACTGGATGTCTGTCGCAGGATCGGCTGAGATTCTGCGGAGCACTGGTGCTCCAGTCCGCCCTGAATCCCTGCAGAAGATCGTGGTGCTCCGCGCATAGAAAACCCCTGGCAAACATCCAGCTGTTGCGAGACGATCTGTCAGGGGCGCAGGGGGGGGGTATCTATTTTGAATCGCGAACGACTTTTTTGGGTGGCCTGCCGGGGGCTGCGATTGGCGGCAGCTTAGACCGTGCGGTCTTGCTCAGTGCTTGGTCGAGCATGGCTGCTGCCCACTGGCTTTTCTTTGTGAACCCGGCCACTCGAGCAGCATGCTCCCAAGCAGCCTGACGAGCACCGTCGTCCGCGACGTTGATTTGCAGGTTTGATATTTTAGTCGTCACTGGTTTTCTCCGTGGTAAGAAAACATAATTGAATTACTGTCAGCTGGATTGTTGAACGCTTCAGGCAACTGCTGCCGCATCAACTCCCAGCAGTGCTCTGGCTCCTCGAGCGAATCAATCGCATTCCAAAGCCGAGTGGCATTCACCAGCCAGCGATTCGTAACTGGAGTGCGAGTATCAAAATCTTCCATCGCCTGTAAAAAGATTTTCGCACAAATCCTGCGAACCTTTGTCAGTGTTTCGTCCTGTACCAACAGGAACCAGAAATGTTCTTTAACTCTGCCCATGAGATCTTCCTTGCTAAAAGTTACTAGTTGCGCTACCGTGATGTCGGCCAGCTGGCATTAAAGGATAGACTAGCCAAGAATCAATTGCAATAGATATCTTGTAAATTTATTGGAATTGACCTGATCAGTAAACCACTGAAAATTTGTTCAGCGCACATCTGATCAATGAACACCTGATCAGTGAACATCTGATTAGATGTACAAACGTACAGGTACGCCGTTTTTGCGAAAATTCTCGTGCTCGCTCGCTCGCCTATAGGCTTCCCAGAATTTGGGGTTTTTTTTCAGCCGCAGCGAAGTATCTCTGCCTGAACCCACAACAATTCTTCTGTCCACGCCAAGGGACATTCGCGGTCAGCTTTCCACTTGGAAAACATCGCATTCAGGATCGCTTCTTCTCGCACTCTCAGCCAAGCTCGCCGCTCTTTAGTTGGTAGGTAATCAACAGTCATTATGAATCCGGGTATGTGGGGGATTGGGGATCAGATTCTGCTCGATGTTCTGCTAATAACCTTTGAGTTGTTGCTCGTTCCGCCAGCCACCAGTTCGCTATTAACTTCTTCAGAAAGTACCACGCGACTTGCCGAGCAGCAAACCACAGTACCACCCCGAAGAGACCCCCGGGGATGATCCCACAGGAAATGCCCTTCTTAAACGCTGCCCGCGTCTGAAGATCAATAACCTCTTGCTCAAACACTAAGCCAGTTGGGTTACTACTCGCCGGATGATCAAACCAGCCGTCAGCATATAAACGAGCTGCCAACTCTAAGCACATCGATTGCCTTTTAGGCGGGACATCACTGTCGTGCAACGCATCAGCAACGGCACAGCTCATCTGAGCATTACTGGCCAATATTGACCGAGACTGCGCTGAAGTGAATCGCGTTGTCATGGGATTACTCTTCCTCGACAGTGCATTCACCCGACTCGACAATATTGGAGATTAGTCTGTTGTTACCTCTGTTCCAGGAAGGGGCATAAATAGATGTAAAAAATTCAGAATCGGCGATGATAACAAGCCGCCCTTTGCCCACATACTCAACCATAGCCCAATTTCCAGATAAGGCCCGCCCTGACCGGTTACGCGATATCCTCCCCGGTTGTGAACTTATTTTAAAATCATAACAATGATCGACCAACGGGTCATTACCAAATGGCGGGGATATTCGCCGGGGTATGTGGTCATGATATACGGTCCAACGCATATCAGCACCAATTGCCTCAAGATACAAATTGCACTCGTCAACCGCGTTTTGACCATCCAGCAGTGAACCCGCCTTTTCGAGACATACAACAATTGTTCCACCGCGACTCAGAAAGACAATGGAAGCTGTCGCGTCTGACGGAATACTCAGCGACCCGCTCGCGGGATTGAATCCCATGAACACGGTTCCCATCTCTTCTGTTAAAAACCCATCGTTCCCTAGTCCGTACAGATGTTCGTATCCCCGAGGAACCCCGATAGACCAGGAAGAGTCATTGAACCCGCCGAAGAATCCAATCTTATCACACACAACAGTGCAACGGGGGGTCACCGCATCCCAGTAGATATTGTGCAGGAACTGCTCACCATCGCTTCCTAAATTGACGTTTTGTGTGTAGCCGTTCGTGTCCATGATCATGACGATCGTTCCGGGCGGGTCGCCCCCGTTGTCGATCGTCTCGACCATTGCATAGGGATACCCGAGGTACTCCCCCAACACCACAGCGTCTCCTGATGTTGCGCGTCCCATTGCCCGCTGTTCGATCACTGAGACCCCTGTTGTGAGCGGACCACTCATTGAAACTCTTGACCATATCTGCCTACCCCCAGCTTCCGGTGATCCAACCGCGCCCCATTCCGGGCCTATTCGCATGGTGGACCCCATGCCAATGAGGGCGATGTTTGCTGGGTGAGTATCGTCGATATAACCCGGACTAGAGGCGTTGCCTCTGTAATCGTTAATGACTAACACCGTACCACCACCGTTTAAGACCTCCACCGCAATTGCAGTCGGTCCAATATCAAGTGAAGAGTATCCTCTCATAATTACTAATAACGCAACATCGCTAGAATCAAAGTCGTCTGGTTCCGCACCTTGTGGAACAGCAATTTGGATTGCTCCAGCAGGCCAACCTACCGAGGTGAGAATGCTGTTAGCCCATAAGTTTTGGCCGGAAATTGAGTGCCTCTGGTAGTAGGTTGAGTCTCGGGCTTGAGTGCCTTCAGGGGATACACCTGCTATCGCAACAAGATAGCGGCACGCGCCGCAGTGACAACATCGACCAACCAACGTCATTGCACAAACCTCACAGTAAAATCTGGACCGTTCAGCAGAAACCGGACTGTGCGTCCTTCGTCAGTTACACGAATTCCTGACAGGGTGGTCGTCACTTTTATTTTCCATTTCTGCAACCGGACTGACACGGGTGGACTCAGAGTTAATTCGTCACCTTGAAACTTCACCTGCCGATCTTCTCCGGTCCATAGCACTGTCAGCCCTGCTGTTTCAATTTCAATGGGATCACCTGCCATCAGAGTTGCGAGAATCTGCGGGATCTGTTCTGGAACAGACAGGTCTTTATCGAACAGTCCCGTGACCGGAAACTCGTGATCTTCGACGGTTCTTGACAAGTGCTCGGAGAACGCTGCAACCACCGCATGTGATGACGGCTGGCTGTTGATGGTTGCGACAACTGATTCCGAATCTGTCACAACTGGAGTCGGCGGATTAACATCGTTCCGCTCAAGAAACGCGAACAAAGACTGCCGTGTCTGGCTTCCTTTTACCCTCGCTAATTCTTTCCCATCGGGACTGACAACGACCCATGCCGGGATTGATTTTGCATATGTAATCCCCAAATCTTTTGCGTAATTTGGGCGGGACGCAATATCAACAATTGTGACTGGCGATCCACTTCCGGCATCGCCGATGAGGTCACCGCAGTTTTTCTTTGATTGACGACATGGTCCGCACCATGCGGCTGTAATCATGTAGCACTGATTTGCCTGAACGGTAGCGGCGACGACCTGATCTTCATGCGACCATTCGACTACAGGTCTTTTGTTTTTGCCGTCCAGAATTTCCTGCATTCGTTTTTGCGCCGCCACGTAACTGTCTGTCGCGAGAGCCGGGGCAAACCCCAGAAACACTGCAACGAGAATGACCAAATGATTTACCATACCAGCTCTGTTTCCCAATTAACTTTTCTCGGCTCTGGATCGCTGAGATCTGACATGCCTGCAATGACTGTGTGCTTATGCTCTGAGAAGTCTTTCACGAACCGGCGAGTCAGGAAACAGAATCCCTTTTTCCATGATCGTTCACCGTGCGAATTGACGGCGATTAGCAAGTCGTCACTGTAAGTCTTTCGGGAACAATCCCAGCCGCAGATCATCCATGCGTGACCGGATCCGCCTGACCGAAACCTGTCGGCAATTCCGTCTGCATTTGGCGACCAGCGTCCCCAACTACCACCAACCATCACAGCGCCTTGCCCGGATCGCAGGAAGTTCAGGACTGCGTCGAAGGTCTCAAGGAAGGCTGAGTATCCGATTTTGTATTTGGCGGCATGGGCTTCCGCTTCGGCTGGAATGTTAGTGGTGTATCTGGGTGGCAGCGGGTAATCAGCTCTCCCATCTCCGCTCCAGTCAATGGGGCAGAACCCTTTTTGCTTTGCGGCCTTCACGTTGCCGTGGATGGTGCTGCCGGCATCACGCCCGTACAGCCCGCGTGAGTTTTTTTGCGCCCAGATGTAGGAGGCATGTCCATTAAAATGAATGATTTTCTGTCCGGCTGATTGTCGGTTGAAACACATCTCACCGACTGACGATGCGGCCATGCCGGCACATCGGCCAACTCGTCCCTGATTCTCGACTCTCCACGGGATTGTTCTTGGATCGTATTTAGCGGGAACATCTCCACGCATGGGCATAGACTCGAAATCGAAGTCTACCGATTCGTTTGCAACGGCATTGAGGTCTTCATCATCAATTGCGTAGCCGGTGAATTCTTCGTCATTCGATTCCAAGAGTCCCATCTTTCAGCTTAGTCGCAAACCGAGCGACGAACTCAGGCCCACTGGTCGCCGCTTCTGCAGCCAGTTGATGAATCGGTTGCCACGCAGCTGATCTGGCTGCTTGATTCCGTTCGTTGATCCACGCGAGTTGTTCAGCATCAGAGCTGAAATCGATGCCGGCCATTTCCATCCAATTATCAGCCAGCAGTTGTCTGTAATCAGATGCGAACTGATCGTACAGGTCTGGCTGCTTTCTTGGCTCTGGAGACTTTGACGCCTCCAGCGGCAGGAACCAAACAGCAACACATGCGATCAGCACGAAATATCTCATGGCTTTTTCTTTGGCAGTTTGCGAATCAATCCTGCGTGTGTCCTAATCGCCATCCATTCGTTGAGCAGTTTGATTGATTTCTCACAACTTCGGTGGCGACTATCGTCGATCAGCTGCCTCCATGCGGCGTCCATGTTTGGCCGGACTTTATAGGCTTGCGTCTTCTTTGGTCGCACCCAATTCCAAAATTTCGGGATATCTCTGCGTGACCGGAACAACATCACTGCAGCGACAAAACCGCTGACAACTTTAATGCCGAGAATCACTGCTGGCGGGAGTTCAATCTCCATCAGGCTGCTCCAGTCCCAAGTTTGCACCCACTTGAGCGTATTCAAACACAATCTTTACCAGAGGAGCCAGGAAGGCCCGTAACTGGCTTCCGACAAATACCTGAACCATTTGCGGCAGTGGAGCCATCGCAGTCCTCACAGCCCCCGTGAGGGTGATCTCAGTGAACTTCTCGACTTCCGTGTCAGTTAAGCCGTCAGACGCTGAGACCATGAATTCGTAAGCTATGGGCGGAATTGACGGCATGATCAATTCCAAGCCGTACCGAATCTTTTCAGCCTCGGCTTCTTCAGACCAGATGCCGGGAATGTTGATCCTAGCATTAAGTTCCGGAACCAGCTGATCGATTGCTTCCTGCTGCGTCATTGCCATGCTTTAACTCCGTTTTGGGTGACCTCACACTGTACCAACTGCTGAAGTCAAGTCCAAGACCGTGTCTGCGAGAATGCTGGCACTTCAATTTCTATGGGGGTCCGCATATTGTAATGTGAGAACGCGAGAATGAGGGTCGAGAATGCGAGAATGAGAAAAGAGAGACAGGAGGTATAGTAATAGATTAAATAATATAAATATTTTATATATAATATAAGGAAAACACTTCTCATTCTCACTTTCGCATTTCAAATCCTCTATTGAAATGCCCAGTATTAGCCTTGCACTACGATGATTTCTCGCTGATCGAGAATGAGAAAATGAGGCTATTACTATTTCTATTTCTACCAGATGTTTGAAGTGCTAGCATTCTCGCATTCTCACATTCTCAGATCACCCGCCAACCAGCCGATATGACTTCTGGATTGGGTTCGTATTGAGGTCTTCGCGGCATTGAATCAGACCGGCACCGAGAAGTTCCAGCAGGATCTCATCCCGTTCTCTTGAGTTTTTGACCCACTGAGTTTTCCGGCTCAGTTGTGTTTTAGTCATCCATTCGTTGCTGAGTTTGTTTAGCAACTTTTTCTTTGCTCGTTCCATCGGGTTGTCGGCAATGTGCATATTGATCCGGCTGATCAGTTTTCGAGTCAGGCAGTTCTGCAAGGCAATTGCGTAGTCCGCATCATCTTTCGTGACCACCCATCGCCGTTCAGCAGCGGCCACGATCAATGCCAGCTTTCCCGCCTTCTCGGCTGATCTGCTCCAGATTGCTGCGGATATCACATCCTCATGAATACGTTTCTCAGAGATATTTCTCATATGTCCGACCAAACGCTCTTCAGCTTCTGCGGTCCAATCAACCAGCTTTGGAGTTGGGTTCTCAGTGTTTAGGTTTCCGCCCGGCTCGTAGTCGAGCCACCACTTAACTTGGTCAATGATCTCTTGGGGTGGAGTCTCACGATCCATTCTAAGAGGCACGTTATCTGTAAGACTCACATATCGAGGAGCCTCGAAAATCTGAAGACGCCCTAAAAGACCTTGATGCACCTGGGCGGTACTCATTGCGTTCCAGAGATCTTCAGGCGTACAAGTGCCTGATATCACGCAGTGCGGCTGATTGACGAACGGAATCCGTTCAATATCTGCCAATGCCCGGCCTTTCCATGATGACCCAGATGACGTGTAGAGCTTCAGCAGGTCACTTTCAACAGCCTGTAGGTGCGGAGACATCTTGTTTGCCACCTGCACCAGAAACGCGCCAAACTCATCAATCTGGAAAAGAGTCGCAGGATGCTCAACCATCTGCTTGCTAAGACCGGCGGAGCTACCGATGTCCTCTGGAGCCAAATGCTCCTCAGCATCGCAGGCGATCAACAGGCTCTTGATCGCTTTTCGGGCGTGGTCCTTTCCAGATCCAGTCAACCCGGTGCCGAGGATGTACATATTGGTCCGGCCATTCAGACCGTCTTTTATTTTGCGACCTGTCAAAAAACTCATGAACGCCAAGGCACAGCCGAAAAACAATTCCGGCACTGAGTAAAGGCACGTCTTCTCAAACCAGCGAACGAGGTCACCGACTAGTCCTGGGGCGTTGTAGATCAGCTCAAGAGGAATAGTGTGTTGATCCGGGTTCAGAGATCTTTGGGCGGATGACGGGATTTCAGCATCGCCGAAAGTCAGCTGTGAAAAATCGACGGGGGAGTCAATGACCAGACGTGCATCATTCGCCTTCGTCGCTCGAGCAGTACCATTGGTCATGCCGCTCCGGATCGCCTTCTGCAATTCATTTTCTTCAAGGGGTTCCAGCAGCTGACCATTATAAAATTCACAGTAGCTTTGGATCTCGCCGGCGCTTAACCGCTGACCTTCATGCTCAAGTGCGTGGAGGTTCCCGCTCAACTTAAAAATCGTGTTGTTGCGGTTCGCCCCGGTGGCAGGAACGGCCTCTACATATGCCTGAGCACGTCGCTCCAGTTCTGTCCGCTCGACCGTGACGGGGCGATATCGTGGCTCTACAGCCGGCTCGGGAATGTGGACAGGCTGAGGACTGGTGGCGACATCGCGAGGAGAGAGCAGGAACTTCTCGCAAATCCAGTCAACTGCAGCCTGTCCATCCCCGGCTGATCGGCAACCTGCGTACAGGTTGCCAGTGATCGTCCAGAATCGAGCTTTGTCGTAGACTTCAACCTGCTGTTTCAGGTCGGCGTCAACAACATGCACACATCGTGACCCCTCTTGTTTTTTACCCCGGACGATGAACTTGATGCCTCGACCGCTTGGTGAGACTTCACCGTACCCGACAGGGCTGAACTTAGCGATAAACGGTATCGCCCAGTCGAGCATCTTACCGTTTTCATCGAGGCAGTTGTCCAAGTCAATGCCGCAAAAATCGTCTTCGTCTGAAATGACAAATGCAATGCCGGAGAACTTTTCAGCAACTCGTTTGACCGACTGATAGCTCGCCCATGTCGTCGGGTCATTCGACTTGCCGTATTGGCCATTCACCTGTTTGGGGATTTTGTTCCCGTTGTCATTCGTCCAGTTGAGCCACTGCCTGCGTTCTCGTAGTTCTTTTGGAGGAATCATGATCTGCTCTTTCTATCTCGCATGTCAAATTTGAAATCTTATTGTTCAGCGTGTTGCCATCGATATGGCTGATTCGTGCTGCCCATTCGCCATAGTGCAGCAACCACGCGATCCGGTGAAACGAATAGGTATTTCGATCCACCGTAATGTATCGCAGCTCTCGCCTTGAGCCGCCGATACTCTGCCCAACCGGCTGGCCGGCTTTCGCCGGCTTCCGATTCACTCTGTTATAAATCTCGCCAGTATCTGGGTCATACCTTAGAAGTTGATTTGCCCGCTCATATGTTAATTGTTTCACGCCTCTCCCCAGCTTGGATAACGACCCTGTCGCGTTGGGTCTCTGTAATTTGCCTCAGACCTTTGACTGACCGATAGATTTCAATTGCGTCGTCTCTTAATGTCGCGTCCGGTTTAGAGTCAACATCCATGTCAACTGTGAAGTCATCCGGCGGATCCGGCCAACCCATCAGCAGGCTTGTGATTTCCTGCTGTACGGCAGCAGCCTTGCCCAGTTCGTCAATCGTTTTCGTATTCCACTCACGAATCTGAGTCTCTTCCAACTGCTGCACGGTCGAAAACAACGAATGCAACGCCATGCCGATAATAACAAAAGCGATAAATTCGACAGACCTCTTAAGTGTCATCTGAATCCTCCATGCTTTCCAAGATGTCATCAAAATTGTAGTACTCCAGAAAACGCACCAGTTTCGCCCGTGTCGTCTTCCACTCGAACGTGTTTAGATCCCGCTCTCCTTTAAGCCGATTCGCATCAAACCATTTAGTGACCGTTCGGCGAGGAACGTCACAAATCTCTTTAATGTCATCAACCGTCAGCATTGGTTCGTTCATTGCGTTCCTCCTCCGTAAATGATTCAAGTGCCTCCATACGACCAATCAGATCACGAACAATAGCCCGTAACCGCCGCACATCGCAATCCACAGTCGTCACTGCAATTGGCAAATCGTGCATGTCTGTACTAGCTAGCCAATCTCCATCAGTCTCGTCCCGACCGATGATCCGTCGATATCGGAACGATGGCAATGGTGTCCTTCCAGCGGCACAACATCGAACCCAGCCACCATTGACATAAAATTCATCATCATTGCGCAGGACATCGTCCGGCTTCAGGTCTCTATATCTCATGATCTGCTCTCTCAAAAAGGAACGTCGTCCCAGCCGCCGTCTGCTGGAATCACTGCAGGTTCCTGCAGGTCTTCTGGCTCAGGCCGAGGGTCCATAAAAACGGTCTCACTCACTCTTCGCCATTTGCCGTCACGGGTTGTCTCCAACGCTGACGGCGGTCTGATCGCATGCCGGTTAATCATTTCCAAGGCTTCATCAACCGTTTCAGGAACAGGGTGATAAGATCGCTTCTCCCACCACTGCTCTGCTTTAGTTCTGGCAAAGCCTGAATGCTGGAAGCAGACCCATTCACTCACAGTCTCTGATGCTAAGTTGCCCGTCGTCCCCAGAGGCGTGACGGTGTATGTCACTCGCAATGTAGGTGGAGCCAGCCTGTCTGTCTTTTTTTCGTGTCGGTTGTACGCAATCGCCTGCACGTCCCAATCTTTTGTGTCTTCGATGTCTGCTGTATCAGAATGATTCGGCGCTCCCCGCTTTCCAATCTCTGGCCGAAACCCGCAGTCGAGGCAGGCCAATTCCCCTGGTGGAATGTCGGCTTCGCAGTTGATACAGATCCGGCCACGGCTGTTCTTTTCAGCGGCTAACTCTTCAGTCGTGACGGCTTCTTTCGCTTGGGCGTACCCGTATTCATCGCTGTCAGGATCGCCATGCCGTTTACGGTTGCCGCCGTAATCGAGCAGCAGGCAATCTTTCTTTCCGGGATGAACTCGGAAGCCGCGACCGACCATCTGAGCAAACAGTGATAAAGACATGGTCGATCTGTAGAGCACCAACCCGTCAATTCTGGGTGAATCGAAGCCTGTTGTGAGAACCTCGCAATTAACCATCATCCTCAAGGTGCCGGTCTTAAACCGATGCAGCATTTCCCGCCGTTCCATCGGCAATGTCTGCCCTGTGACACAGCCCACGACTTCACCAGTGAGTTCCTCCAGTTTTGCTCGAACGTGCTCCGCATGCTCAACGCCAGAGCAAAACACTAAGATTGATTTTCGATCAGCAGTCAGCCGGACCGTCTCTCGGCATGAAGTGTCAATGAGGTTTGGTTTGTCGAATGCCCGTTCCAGTTCCCCCGGCACGAATTCCCCGCCTCGGATCTTCACGTTTGATGTGTCTACCGTCGCCGTTGGCTTGGTTGTGATCGGCGACAGGTAACCTTCTTTGACCAGAGCTTGCGGCTTGATTTCGTAGCAGATTTTACGGAACTGCCGACCTCGTCCGGCAATCGGGCCGTCACCCAATCTGTATGGCGTTGCCGTCAGGCCAATACGTGCCGCTTTGGGGTGCGCCCGAAAGACTTTCGCATACATCGTCTCATCTTCAGGTGAGATCAGATGTGCTTCATCGACGATGATCAGGTCACGTTTGCCAACGACATCCGGGTTCCGAAACAGCGATTGAATACTGGCGACGATAATCTGACTGTCGGTGTCTTTTCGCTTGAGACCTGCACAGTAGATGCCAACAGGCGACTCGACCATGTGCTCGATCTTCTCAGCGTTCTGTTCGAGAAGCTCTTTCCGATGGGCAATGACTAATACCCTGCCTCCGGTCTTGACGGCTAACCGGCACAGCATTCCGATGATCAGACTTTTGCCAGCTCCAGTGGGCAGCACGATCAAAGCCGCCCCTGCGAGTTTGCAGATGAATTTCCAAGCCGCGTCAGTTGCTTCAGTTTGATAAGTTCGTGGTTTCATGGTTTGCCCTGATTTGTTTATTTGCGATTCTGCGGGATTCGCCTTGTCTTTCGTGTTTTCCGTCGTCATAATCTGTCACTTCTTCTGTTAGACGATATGATCACTCCATCGTCGTGCGGACTTGACGTGTCTACCGTCGCAGTCGAAATCTGAACCGCTGGCAGCTCATCACTGTCAGCGGTTTTTCTATTTGCTGGTTCCTAACACCCCTGCTCGTAAAAAACCGGCCACCCATTGGAAGCTGAGCCCCAACAGGCGACCGGGCGTTGCCAGTCTGGACAGAGCTGGCACGGCATCCATACCTACGCTTCCATTAACTCATCCAAGGTGGCTTCTCAGCCGACCCATCTTCGAGTTGTGCCTTAAGCTCCGACAACGGCAGGTAATCTTTGATCGAGTTACGATCAGCATAGCCGTTCGTCCCTTTTTCAATTCCGACCACGGCCCCGACCGGCTTGTCATGAAGTTCGGACGTGTCATTGGGTCGTGAGATACCAACGGCATTACAGATCTTCGCGAAGTCAGAGCGACCGCGAGCCTGCCCTTTCGGCTTGGTTGAGTGAGTCCACGTCAGACGATCCCACAGCTTCCGGTTCTGATACTCGCCGTCAATCACGACCAACTCGAGAGCGATATAAGTGCTCGCCTTATCGCGAGCCGTTTTCAGTTCACTGCCAGTGATGGCGACCTTGTATGCCCCAGGAGGGAGCGGCTCGAAAGAGCTAGTCACAATTTCCTGAGTTGCAGCATCGAAGTCGCTGCCCGATAAGTTACCAGTCATTTGTTCACTTTCTTTGGTTTGGTAGTAGGGTGATTATCAATGATAGCCTGTTCGTAGATTTTCCAGTCACATGGAATTTCGGCTGGTAGTTTCAGCCGGCTCTTCGCCAGGACTGCAGGCGATTCCTGTGTTCTGATATACCGTTCCGAGTCACCGAATCCAATGCCTCGTTCCTGGCCGAATCCGCTTTCTTCCTTCCGAGTGTAGACCCGGAAGTTCAAGTGAAAGCATTCGTCAACCCATTCCTGCCAGAGCAGGCTGGCAAGCGGATGCAAAGCCGGCCCATAGCGGTCAAAGCTGTCACCATCCGGTGGTGAAAACTTTTTGATATCACTATGTGCAATCGCGATGACTCCGCAGTTTCGAGCTTCAATCAGATAATCAAGAGCCTTGATCACCTGCTGCCATTTCCCGAGCGCCTGCTTATAGCCATTGCCGTAAGGTATGTCAGCAATCGATTCAGCATCGCCTCGAATCACATCATGGACCAGCGTCTCAAGCCAGTCGAGCGTGTCGAACACAATCCAGTCCAGTTCCTTCGGCTCTTTTGACAGTTCCATCAGAATCGTCAGCAGCTCACTGAACGATTTGATGCGATCAGTCGAACGGCAATCGATATCGTTTAGACCGCCCTCGAAGGAGAGGAACACATGATTTGGAGCACATGCCGCCCATGTACTTTTCCCTGTTCCGTGAGGACCGTACAACAATACTCTTCGGGGTCGTTTCTGCTTTCCTTCTCTCAAAATCATTTCGTCGCCTTAGTTAAATTGGTTAAAGTTGAAAACAAGTCTGGTTTGTTTTTTTGCCAAGTCACCTCCGTTCCATATTCACGGCAGTCCGCTCTCGTGATCCTGCGGACTTCCGCTGATTTAAATTCGTTCCAGAATTTCATCTCGTGATGAATCGGAAACCACCAAGTCTCTGCGACTTCCGACTTGGTCTTTAATTGCCTTTCATTCCAGTGGATGAGGAACCCGCATAGTGCTCCAAACTGACTTCGTTCGAGCATGTGATCTGTCTGACGTTTCTTCCGATCTCGATAGGGAGACAGGTTGAAAGACGCCTGACTACAAACCTTGCAGTCGAAAATGATTTGCCGATTGTCGCCACTCAAGATTCCTTCAAAGTCAGGTAATGATTTCATGGCGATAGTTTGGGTCGGCCCGACCCTCACCGCCTGAACTCCGTATCTGCCGATAGATCCTTTGTCACCCAGTGCTCTCGCCCAGCGTGCGACCAGATCTTCAAACTCCTTTCCCGTCATCGCCACAGCCTTCAAAAAGTGATGGGGCCGGGTCATTTCGTCGTTCAATCTTTTGCAGCATGTGATCGTACATCGCAACGCCTGAACCATCGCAACTGTCGGCCCCCAGTGCCGCAAAATGATCATATCGTTTCGGCGTATTCACTCGTCCCACATGGACCCACTTACCCAACGTCTTAGCTGTCCGCACAATATCCGCTGCCGCTTGGCTGTCTTTCCACGGGTCGCCACCTCCAACAAACAAACAAGCCATTTCGCACCACATAATCGACAAATCTTCCATTCCATCTTGGGCCACTAATGCCGCTTTATCTCGCCACTTTGTCGGAAACAATTCGGCACGATACCGCCACAACTCTAAGGTGCGGCGTCCTGATCCTACAACATCCGGGCATGTCACAAACAAGCATCTGTCCCGGTGCTCCGATTGCCTCTTCAGCAATGACTGAAATGCCTGTCTTGGAAACCCACTAAAAGCCCCGTTGTCAATAGCGTACTGCCCCCCCCAGTCAGCATACCGTGTCAACGGTGTAAGCAACTGGCCCATCACTAACGCCGACTGTTTTTTTTGCGTCAACTGTTCCGGCGAGTTGTCCATTAAAAACTTCATGATTGTTCCTGTTTCCAACGTCGCCGCCGGTTTTTGATTACTGCCACTTCCACGTCTGTCAGCAGCCACAGCCAACCGTGCATTTGTCCTATCGTCGGCCCTGTCTTCTGCCGTGATTCGCGGCAGATTTGCAGGATCCTGCTTGAAGAAACGCCGCAGATTTCTCCGGCCTCTTCAGCGGTGTAAATCGTTTTCACGTTTGTCACATCAATCATCGCCAAAGCCTAACACGCACACTCATAATTGGCCCAGTCGCGTATGCGTCTGCAACCAGCTTCATCCTACGCCTTGGGCGGCACGACCAAGTCACGTTCTGTCCAGGCCTCCCAAATCCACATCCCTCAAACCGAGCACCGGCTCGCCACGGATTGGCGATGTGGTAGGGTGGATGCCACCAGTACCCTCGCGGCTGCCGCACGATCCAGTCAGCTCTGGCCTGTGCCGCCTCCTGCGGAGTTAATTTCTTTTGTGGTTCAGCAGCGCCTGCTGTAGCAACCAGACCCATCAGTATCGTTAGAACTAAAGCTTTCACTCTCTATCTCCTTATCTGATTTCAGTGCTCACGCCCTGTGGTGAGCCACTAGGCTGAGTCCATGGGTGGATTGAATCCAGTGTCGGTTCGTGCCGAAAGAACACGATATCAAGCACGTAGTCTGCCGGCAGGTCGCACTGAGTACAGATCATCTGCAATGTCTGCTGGTGATCGTACCAGCGAGACCGCACTTCCATGATCTGCAGATTGACCGCAATTTCTCGGCGTTTTGCGCAACTGATGGAATCAGTCAGTGCTTCGTAGTCACTCACTACCACACTCCATCAAAAACATGGTGGAGCCATCGTCATGCTGATGGATTTCAACGGCAGCATAGCCGCAGGCTCGCAGGAAACACTGATCGTCAACTGATTGCTCCGGGACCATCGCAAACAATGGGCCTCGTTTGGCACATCGTGCTGTAGCCAAAGCCTTGCCAACTCCGATGCCGCGACATTCTTTAGCAACAAAGACTCGCTGCAAATGAGTCTCGTGCGGATCCTGCATGTCGTAGGCTGCGTAGCCTATGAGTTCCCCATCTGGCAGTTCTGCTCCCACAAAAACAGTGTCCAGCAGGCTGATAGGGTCGCCGTTGATATTGCTAACAATCTGCTCATCGATTGCGTGAATCCGGCGGAACTCACGAATGACCTTAAGTTCAATATTTGTGTCGTCGTTTGTGTCGTCGTTTGTTTCAATTGCTTGAATCATGATTAAGTTCCTTAGTTGGTTCAGTTAACTCAGTTCGTAAAATCTTTCGGTCGTCAGGTGCTTGAATGCCGATCCGTACTCGTCCGTTTTTTCGGACATCCAAGATTCGGACTGTTATGTCGTTTCCAATTTCAAACGACTGCTCAACTTGTCTGGAAATAACTAGCACTGCTCACCTCCGTGTGAAGACAATAAAAAATGGCTGGCAGCAACGCCCGCCAGCAAAACGACCGACTGGAACAACTCCTAATCAGTTTGCTGCTGCCAGCCATGGCAACAGTAACGAATGCGATATAATCGGTCAACCCAATAATTCAGAGATTTCACAGTCGAGCACTTTCGCCATCTTGAACAGCGAAAGGGCTGAAGGCATTTGTTGACCAGTGACGACTCGACTGACCTGCATAGGAGTCTGCTTGCTGCGTCTAGCCAATTCGGCCTGACTGATACCTTGCTCGCTCATTAGCTTCAGCATTCGCTTCGCTAGTCTCTTACACTCACGATCCATCTTCAGTTCTTCTCCAGCCTAGTTTCCAAAGCACGACGGATAACTCGTGACCAGTGGAATGGATCCACTCTTCGTCCAAATTCCATTCGCAAGCATGCAGCATTTCATGGATTAGTGCTTCAAGTTGCAACCGATCTTTAAGATCTTTGCGAATCCGAATTTGCTTTTTCGGTTTTTCAGGATGGTCACATTCACCATGTGAACTGTCGGCCATTTTTTTAAAAACCAAATCCCATCGTTTGCCGCCGAGGTCAACTCTCATGTCAACAACTTTCCAAGGCTCCCCAGAAATGATTTGCCTTCAATGATCGGAATGTTGACGTGGAGGAAGTCTTCATCTTTTTGGACAATTGCAAACCCATAACCCTGCGACCAATCAGTTGGATCACCATGTCGCCAGTACGGCTGTTGACGCGATAAATGACCGACACTCCACGCGCCAATTTCGCCGTCTTTGACGTTTCGGTCCATGCACGACATCAGTTTGTGGACATGACCAAACACAACGGAAGCACCGAATCGATTCAGCATTTGTTGTGCAGCATTTTTACCATGCCGTGTTCCGTGAGTGATGTAACACCTGCCGGCTTTGATTGTCCCCTGCACGCGGCAGCCGTTGTAAAATCTGCCTTTAGTGATGTAAGGGATGTTCCTTTTTCCCAGCGACAGGACGGCTTCTGGCCCGCATAAATTCCGAAGAAACCCGGCGTCCTTTCCGTGTCGCATTACTGATGAGATAATCCACTTCTCGATCCGCTCTTCGTGATTCCCCTCGAGATACCAGATTTTAGCTTTGGGGCAAATCGCCTGCACTCGATCAAGCAGGGCATTTGCTGCGCAGACATCCTCTTCAAAAGAGTTCTCAGTTTCCGGTATAAACCCGAGCGTATGATGCGCTGCCAGCCATCCGCCGCAGTCCAAATGGTCGCCCATCATGTAGATTTCGCGGGGCTGCAAATATTTCAGGTCGCCAAGAAACGCCTGCAACGCAGCAGGGTCAACCAGATTGCCATGCGTGTCAGGCAGGAAGACGCGAATGAACGCACCTTTACCAGAAGCGCGTGCTCGCTGAGTCGGTATTTTGTGACGTGACTTTCGAGCGTTTTCCAGAGACTCTTCGAGCTTGTCTTTTTGCTCCTGAAGATGCTTGACCTTCTGCTTGAGAGCTTTCACCTGCTCGCTGTCATCGCGGAGTAAATCGTCGGCATCACTTGTCATGCGACCGAATCCAAGTCGCCACCGTGTACGGAGAAACTTTCAGATTAAACCGCTTAACGAAGTTCTTGGCTAAAGGCAACACCTCTAGCCCTTGTTCATGAATACACTTCCGGGCCTCCAACGCAAGGCTTTTGTCAGCATCACTGAGCTTGTCAAACCAGTTTAAATGTCGCTTGGATTTCCTTTCCAATAGGTCGTCGATGTTTGGTTTTTTTGCCATAGTTGGCCTCCAGTTCAGTCGATGTTCAGCCAGTTAGTCCGGGTCAACTCCCAAAAGTTCAGGCAGGTTGAATGACCCGGAATCTGGAACTACAAAACTAATCTTTGCCCCGGAAGTCGCAGCAGAACCAAAGACACTTGTCGTCGATGCCGTGCCTCGCCATACGTTATAAGTGGCCCCCCGGATCAGATTGGTAAACTGAACTTCCCCGGACGAGTCTGATGTCTGCGATCGGATCGCCGTGTCTAACGCCTCACCCGCAGTGCCGGGACCAGCAGTTAATTGCAGACTGATAACGATTGACTGCTCCAGAGCATAGTTTTCATCGCGTACCACCATAACACCGGTTGAGGTAAGTGAGCCGGAGCTTGGAGTGATCGCGTTCAGCGCGATGTCGTAGCTAAATGATCCGGTTCCTGTGACGACAGTCGTCCCTGTCTCGCCGGAGTATCCTGTTTTTGTTAAAGCGTAGGAGTAAGTGGCGGCATCAAGAGCAAAGACTGCGTTGCCAGATGCGTTGGTCTGTGCCACGAAGACGTTTGCGCCTTCGGTTAAACGTACTGCAACATTCTCCAGATTCGCAGGAGAACTTTCAGTGTCTTTCACGTTAATCGTAACGGTGTAAGCCCCAGCCCCGGCAGTCCCTGCGATAGTACTGCCGATGGCATCCAAGCTGTCGGTCGCTTTAGCGAATGAATCCCAGTCACCGTCTGCAGCTACCATCTGGCCGACAATCGAGTTGTCGGTCACGTCGGATCCGGCGACTGACGCAGAGACCAGATGATCCAGACCTATGTTGGTCAAAGCTAAGTCAGCTTGAGCGTTGACTTCACTTTCTGTGAGAGCAGTGATTGCCAAGATCTCAACAGTATCACCTGTTGCGATAGTAAAGCCGGGAGTGCTGCATGTCACAGTTTTTGATGATCCAACGTAATCCGTAATCCGGACAACACATTTCTGCGTTGCCGTTGTCTGGTCAGTAATGATACACAGGCGATCATTGAACACATCGTTATCGGCAGAACCGGCAGTCAACGTCCATGATGTCTGACTAGCAAGCGTTGCAATCGTCGTCGATTGCAGCAGCATTGAGTCACTGCCACTGCCACCGCCGGACGGTCCAAGTTCCAAAGCGTTTGCCGAGAACTGGGTAACGCCACCATCGCTGACGACTACTTCATTCGCCCAACTGGTTGCAACTCCCGGCTTGACTGCTGGGTTGTAGTCTGTTGCGAATAAGTGATCGAGATGGATGTCTGTTAGAGCAGTATCCATCTGCGTTCGCACCTGCGTCGTTGATACGTTATTCAGCGCAGCCAATTCAGTTTGTAGTTCCGTGAGAGTCGGCGAGTCATAATCTGCGAGCGCTGTGTCAACTTCAGCGTTTACGCTTGCAGCGCTAATCATATCACTGTTTGTTGTGACGACATCAACCAGAGCAATGCGATTAGGACTCGCGAATACTTCAACGATATCACCTGCGGCCACGGTGAACCCTGGCGAGGTTTCCAGATCAACGTCAAAACCGCTGGCGGTATAATCCGCGACTCGTGCCGTAGCGAACTGAGTGCCTGTTGTTTGGTCGGTGATTTTCATCATGTGACCATTGAGTACATCGTTGTCTGGCGGGCCTGCAACGAGCGTAAAGTTTTGATTGTCAGTCACCGCATTGATTGTTGTTGTTAGCAACAGGTTTGGTGCTGACGCGCTCGTGACTGCGCTGACTTGTGCATCGAGGTATTTGCCGAATGTGCCGGCTGACGTATGCCCTGATGCAGTTTCATTCCAGATTAAATCAACCGAGGCTGCGTTGAGCGTGACATCCGTCAAGCCTGCACCAGCAGTGCCTATCTCTGCAGTGTCTTCAAGGATATCATCAACGATGCCGTCGATGACCCCGATTTCAGAATCGATCGTCGTAAGCGTCGCTGGGATCGTCGTCCCGGTGTCTTCGAGGATATCATCAACGATGCCGTCGATGACCCCGATTTCAGAATCGATCGTCGTAAGCGTCGCTGGGATCGTCGTCCCGGTGTCTTCGAGAATATCGTCAACGATGCCGTCAATGACCCCGATTTCAGAATCGATTGTGCTTAACTGAGTATCGAGATTTGCTGACGCTAGCCCAAGTGCTGCCCGAGTCTCTGCCGCATTCAGACCACTTCCACTGCCGCTCGGTGCTTCTTCCAACGCATTAGCCACGAATCGCTGAGTTCCGCCGTCGTCTTCGGTGAGGTCAGCTAACAGGCTGCCAGCGGTAGGTTGTGACGCCAAGGCAACTGTAAACAGTTCATCCAGCCGAATATCACTGAGCGCTAAATCTGCTTGAGTGTTCACGTCTGCTGCTGACAGGTCATTGAGCGCGTCGATTTTCGCTTCAATTGATTGTGTATCTGCTTCGACTCGATCTACAACAGTGTCGAGTGCTGCAATCAACGTCGGCACATCATCAGACTGAAGCTCGTTAGTGTCTGCTAATATTGCATCTAGATCTAACCCGCCAGCATCGGATATTGCTAGGCCACCAGCGGCATCGGCAGCCGCATTGGGAAGCGATGTTATCCCCAACCTGACTGCGTCTTGATTATCATAATCCACTAGGGCGATCGTCTGAGGTAATACAATCATGCCAGTCGCAACCGTTCCACCAATCGTCACTTCACCGGCACCAGTGGCGAAAGCGGCATCTGGCAGATCAAGCCGATAGACCCCATCGTCGATATGAAGGAAGCCGCTGTCAGTGTGCGCTGCACTCGCTGATGCGAGAGTGACCAAAGTTAGTGCGACTTTGGCGGCACCCTCGCGACGATACCAAATAGCTATCCCTGCCGAGTTGAAAACCACACCCTCTTCCGGCGTGCCATCAGTGTCGTCTACTATGTAGATGGTCACGCTCTGATCAGTCGCGCCCTTGAGTCGTGGTCGAGCCATGATTCCTATTCCCTAAAATTCTGTTGTGTCGTCTTGATAAGCGCTCGTGATCATCGGCAGCAACTTGCCGCTGGCCGGTGGCGGCGTAACGGTGTAATTGATCACGACGTAGCCCCCTGCCGAATAAAAATCTTCATTGCTCGAACCGAGCAACCTGACTGCCAGGGTCAGGCCGCCGGACATATCAGTCGTTGATGGTACGAAATCAAACCGGTCCCACTCATCCGCCGACGCATCCTTACCAGTGTTGTTTGTATTCCACGTCCCGCCAACTCGCACTGAACACTCCTCCAGATCGTCATCGCTGGTATGCGCCCACAAATTAATTGAGTTGATCGTGCCGTAGGCCGTGGCAGGAATTGCCTGACAATTCATTTCGAGAATTGCACCACTGTTGTAGACCGAAATTGAGCCATACGACGAGTCCTGCGTTGTAGGGCTGTTCGGCTGCACCGCAACCTGACTACCACCCCAACTGCTTCCCTCGTCTGTGTACGTGCCACTGCGAGTCATGAAACTCCATACGTTGCTGTAGTCACTGATCGTACTCGTTGTGTATCTGACTAGACTTGGCATGCTTAGTCCTGCGTCAATATCGCTGCAACATCATCCCACGTCACAGTGTTACCACTATCAGCATCAATCAGCCCGCGCGCCTCATTGTATTTGTCCGCAAGTCGCTGGTGAATTTCGTGCCAACGCAGCGCGGCCTCAACCTGCTCCAACGTGCAAACTGAGCCACGCCCATTTTTCGATTCGTAGACCGACTCACTCCACACTCCGCTTTCTAGAATCTTTTCCGCCAGTCCATCTGGCCATTCATCAGCGGCAGCAATCTGCGGCACGAGTGCCTGAACTGTTGGGTTGCTCAGATCAATACCAGCCCCAGCGAGCATTGCGTTCGCCGCAATCACGCGAGGGCTGGTCGATTGCTGCAGGCTACCAAGCACCGCATCAGCCTCTGCGGCTGTAAGGTTGTTGGTAACCCAATTGCTGTCTCTTCGGGTAGTGTCTGTTTGTGGCTCGCTCTGTTCGTTGAGCGCTGCGACGACTGCTGCGTTGTCACCGATGTGTTCGGCAACTGCGGGCGTGTCTTTGATCAAAAAATACAATTTATTGTCAGTCATCATCAGCCTGAATCCCCTCTTGATATCTGTGCAACTCTTCGTCGCTTAATGGTAATGAATCCCAGTCCACTTTGATTGACTTGTCCCAATTCTGATGAAGGAATTTGCGAATCACCTGTTCACCGTAATATGTATAAACAACATAACAGACAACAAACACAGCCAGACCTGCATAAAGCAAGCACCCAAACGCTTTGCGAAGCGGATGCATGGCTACGCTGAGTTCTTCAGCAACTGATTTAACTTCTCACCATGATCATTAAGTTTGTCCCCTTGTTCGGTTAGTCGTTTGTCGATCGAGCTTACAACCATACTGATAGCAGTGGTCGCGTCAGCAATCTTCTTCTGCGTTTCCATATCTGAGTTTGTTTTTGTCTGCCTAATCGCCAACTCTTGTCGCTGCGAGGGAATCACAATCTTATGAAAATACATCCAGATGATTGCCATTCCAAAAATCAGGATGACCCCAAGAACCCAGCCAACAGCTGTCTGGCCGAGCGGCGAATTTGACATTTCATTAAGTGATTCGTTCATGCCGGGGGACTTCCTAATGCTTCACAATCAGCGGCTTCCAGCATCCACTCGCCATTAATATGCTTAATCCGAATCAGCATATCCTTAACCAGATCAATGCCTTCATACCGATGCGTCAGGGTCTTTTTTCTGTCAGATCGTTCCAGAGCATTCGAGTTGCGGTTTCTTGTTAATATCTCAACCTCTCCGGTTGTAGGAGCTGTCACCCCATCGCTTGGTCCTGAAATATCAGCGTTGCAAATCGCCCAATGTGAGGGAACAGCTGGTGTCCCCCGCTGCCCATTCGACGACTCAGTGCTGTTACGTGTTCGCATGTGAGCACGCACAGTGTCTTTAATCAACTCGGCCATCTCTTCCGTAAAGACTACCGGCATCAGCTAACCCCCGGCAAAACAGAAAAGTCAACTTCTGGGTAGATCTGAAACTCTTTGAAGTGTGCTGTGTTTGGTGAGGGGTTAGATAATTGCGAACCAGACCCGTCTAACGCTACCGGCGAAGTCACCTTTTCACCATCTGCATCTACACAGGGGATTCTTTTATTGGCGTCATCGGGATCTTTTTGCATTAGCCCTGCATCAAGAATCTGAGGTCTCCACCCATCTCGATGTACATGCAACTCAAAAGACAACTCTCGGTATTGATAGCTGCCTCGCAGCTTAACTTCAGAAAGTTCAAATCGTGATATGCGGGCTAACTGCTTCGCAATCGTCAAGCCTGCAATTGTAAATGCACTTGCGTTAATTGAGTTCTGATACGACAAGCAGAATGCAGGTGCGGTTTTATAGTTTCGTTTTACTTTAATTATTAAGTGAGCAGCATCCCGCATTGGTGACGGGTCAGCAAAATAGTCACCTGCTGAATTCATGATCCCTTTGTCGTCGATATCCCGAAACACAGGCTCTTGATAGATCTCACTCGAAAACGTAACAACGGGGGGATCGTCTTCTGGATCTGCTTCCGGCGGCTCGTTTTCTTCGCCAGTGGTTACTTTATATTGAGCTGTGACGGTCCATTGCTTCCATCCGCCTACGCACGCAACAGATAATGAGGTGCAGTAGGCATAGGGATCTCGAGGGTACACGCTCCCAATCACCGGCAGACTCGCATGAGACCCGACATCAAAAACGTCTTCGGTTTTCAACGAAGTCTCAAGCTTAAAGACACGAGTATAACTTCGCGTCCCCGTATCATTTTGACCAGACCGAGCAGAGTAGTCTTCACCGTGGAAAGTTACTGTCATTAGGGAGCACCTGCGATTACTAGGTATTGCCCGTTGTTTCGTTCGCGCTCCGCTTCAATCCTGCGAGCACGCTTCTCTTGTTCTTCTGCAATCTTCCGGGCTGCTGTCTGTTCTTTCAGTAACTTCTTCTGAACTTTCAACTGCATTTCATCTGTCTGAGCACCGGCAGAGTTCAGGATCGTCATCATTGCTTCCGCCGATCCTCTCATCTGAGCACCAGCTACTGAAGCAGTTGATGTGCCGCTAGGGCCAGCAGGACCGCCTTCACTTGCAGTTCGTACTTTACCGACAGGATCCTCCGGCTGCGTATCATCTAACTTTTTAGCAGCCGCTTCAGCCTGCATTTGGTGAAGTGTTGCGAGCCGATCTGACATCATGGTGTCGAGAGAATTTTCTGTGGCATTTATTAAAGCACCTAAAGACTGTTCCAGACCTTGTTCAATGTCCCCTTTTACTCTTTCTGGAATATCTAAGGTTGTTAGAGCAACAGTATTTAGGTCGTCAAAAAGCGGGGTTAAGTCAAGGTTCCACCCTTCACCTGAAATAAAGCCTGTAATCGCTGTCCATACGGCACGGACGTTTTTGCCAAGATTAATGAAAAGCGTGAGCACTGTTTCGATACTGTTGAAAATAATCCCGTGGAAGTTCTCCCCAAACCACATCACAGCAGCAGGAATCATTTCTGTAAAGAAATAAACAACTTTGTTTGCAAACGACACAGCGGCTAATGCAATTGTCTCAATAACAATCTGAAACAAAGTTCCCATGTTGTTCCATGTAAATTCAATGTATGTCATCGCCATCAGCCACAATTCGGCAATCCTGTTAGTCACAGAAGTCCAGTTTTCTTTTAGCCATTCAGTCCATCCATTGATTGTTTCTTTCATTGACTCCATCGCTCCAACCACGCTTGGAGTCAACATCTCACCAAACATCAACGCGATGCCTTCAATGGCCGATTTAAACCTTCGCCAACTGCCGCCGATCCCAGCGTCCATTTCCTCAGAAACACGCTTAGCTTCTCCACCAGCTCCCTCAAGTGCAGCCACTAGAGCATCGGTCTGAACGACGTTGTCAGCTAATCCACCTACTGCCGTCACTCCACGCAGCCCAAAAGCTTCGTAAAACTCTTGCATCCGGTCAGCAGATCCCAGCCGCGATGTTGCGTTTGAGATGTCTGCCATCACATCAATTAACGGGCGGGCAGCACCAGCGGAATCTTTAAAAGCAATTCCAAACTTCTTCTGCATCTTGTCCGCTTGAGATGCGGATATTGTTGCCAGCCGGCGAATGGCTGTTCCGGCGATGGAACCTTTGAGGCCCATTTGGGCCAGTGTCCCCATCATCGCGGCAGTCTCTTCGATTGACATGCCAAGGTCTTTTGCTGGCTTTGCTGCAAACTTCCAACCTTCAGCCAGTTCTTCAACTGTAGTCAGCGTTCGAGTTGAAACAGCAGTGAAGACATCAGCAACCCGACCGGCTTCACTCGCTTCCAGACCAAAGACTCGCATTGATGTTGCCATCAATTTCGCGGCCATTGCACCTTCAGTTCCCGTCGCTCGAGCAAGATTCATCACGTCATCGGTGACATCCATAATCTCCGGAACTTTAAATCCACCTTTGCCGAGTTCCTCCATCAATGTGACGACCTGAGTCGCCGTGAACGAGGTTGTTCTGCCCAGCATCTTTGCGCGATTATCGAGGTCTGCCAGCCCTTTTTCAGTTGCTCGTGACTTTGCTCCTGCTGACCGCAAAGCGTCGTCGTATTCAATGGTCTTGGCTATCGCGAACCCTGTGCCCACAATAGCAGCCTGTGCCATCATCATGCCCGCAGACTTAACCATTGAACCCATTTTTTTGGCTGACGCGCCAATGGCTCCAAAGATTTTACCGGACCTGCCTCCAAACCTAGTTAAGCTTGCAGTTCCGCCTTTCGCAAAAGAGCGGATCATAACCTGCCCTTTAGATAACGACTTAGCGAGGTGCTGAGTGTTACCCATCATGTTAATAACAAGATTTCCGGCGGCACTCATTCTGCTGGTCTCACTGGTTGGGCGATTGGAGATAAGGCGGCGATAGCTTTAGAGGAATCTGCTTTTTCCTCTGGCAGCCATGGCATGCAGATTTCTCTCAAAGCTTCATCACTTCCTAAATCCATCTCTAAGTACTTTCCGATCATGTAGGCTATAAACCCAAGCATACGCTGCGAATGATCAATCGGCATGACTCGATCATAAGCATCCAGCCTGCAAAACTCATCGTGAGTCAAAGCCTGCATCACTTCCTCTGGATGCAGGCTCCCGATAAGTCTGGCAAGTTCATTGCCTAACTGACCTCGCCGATCTCTTCTGAGTTTTTTGCTATCTGTTCCACATCGTCGTTCGACATCCCACATAATCGTTGAGCGACATTGACCATTCGCTCAACTAAGTGAATAGGCTGCTTGCCAAGTGCCTGAATATCCTTTTCAGTCAGCATCGGCGAACCGTCTTCAGTGCAGCAACATGCTACCAGCAATCGTTCCCTGACTTCAGCCATTTTTCTTTTGTTGCTTTTGCCAGACGCTGTTTGAAAATTGTTTTCAAACTTTGACCTGTCAGCAGCAGACATCCCACGTATCCAGATTGATCCGCCCAACTCAGGCAGTTCAACCTTTTCGCGTGGGATGTCAACAGGCTTCAGTAATTGCTCACGAGTAAGTGTCACGTCGTTTCGCTTTCTTAACGAATTCGCTGGCGAGCGAGTTAAGTCCTAAGCTTTCACAATCTTATTCGTCGTCCTCGTCATCCTCCTCGGCTTCTTCTGCTTCGAGTTCGTCTAAGAACTCTTGCTGTTCAGCCATAATTCGATTGTGAACTTGCCGCAAAACACCTTGCTGACCGGGATCAAGTTCTGCAAGTCTTGTTCTGCATTCCTCGTCTATGCATTCAGCATGTCCAGCGTGAACCAGCTTGTATGCATCGGCATGCTCAAGCTCCGTGCCTTCTTTAATAAACCGATTACCGTTTTCGACGAAGCAGATAGAGTCTGGAGCCGTAGGACCAGCCTCCATCGTATACAGCAGTTTGCATTTCATGTGGCGTCACCTCTTATTAGGTAGGATAGACTGGCAGCCCATCACATTTCAGAGTTGAAGAAAATTTCAAACCATCAGACATCGCGGCAGTGACTTCCCATGAAACACCAGCGGAAGTGAAAGTCATGGCAGTAGTGCCAGAATCAGCAAAGATGATTTTCCAGTTGTTATCAGCTGGAGTTGACACAAGGTCTGAAATTGCTTGATGCCCTGCCAAAGCTGGATCGTAAAACCCGCCCAGTGAGACCTCTCCCGCTTCGCTGTATCCGGTTTGGCCGAGGGTCTTACCCACTCCAGAATCCAGACAAGTTGTGTCAAAAGTTTCAGATTCTCCACCTGAATAGCTTAACTCCGTCAATTGCGCGACGGCAGTGAAGGTGGATGAGATTTCTTGCTGCAGCACTGTCCCTTTGGAAGCGACTTTAGCCATTGGATTAACCTTTCAGATAGTTGTTAAACAGCGAGCTTAAATGCTAAACGCTTTGCGGAAGCCTTTGACTTTTATCTTCTTCTTCATGCCCTTAATGAAATGACGTTGCATTTGGTCAATCATCACTTTTTTCGCCTTACCTCTTGATTTCAACCAACCTAAACGAAGAGGTTGCGGAATAGTTCCTCTCTTCCCCCACATTCGTCCTGTATATCGACCTGTCGTCTTCTGAACCCGTTCCCCCGTCCCAATCGCATACCAGTGGATGTTATAGTTTGACATCCCGAGTCCGTACTTATTTCTGGTGCCGCTCTTATTGAATCGGCCAGGACGTCTTTTACCTACACCGAGACCAACCTTCGCATAAATATGCGTGTTTCGTTTTCGTCCTCGAGTAAACCGGCTCGAAACTGTGGCTGCGACACTAGGATGCTCACATTCTTTTTTAATCGCTTTCCTAACAACCGCTAAACCCTTTCGCATACCAGAAGCGACTGCAGGACGAGCGACTGAAGCGTTAATTTTGTGCAGGTTACGAATTGTCTCATTAACGCCAGTCATGTTCGCAAATTGCTCTGGGCCTTTAGCCATCACTCAATCTCCGCATCGGTAATGGTGCCGTCCGAAGTACTGTATGTGGCCAAATCGTAGACCGTCAGCGTTGAATCCGAGTCATTGAACAGATCAACAGTAGCCCCGCCCGAAACATTGCCTGACCAGATTGTGACCTCTGTACTATCAGTTGACCCTGGCTCACCAGCGCCCACGTTGAATGAGTCATAGGCAGCATCGCCGTTGCTCTGCGAATCATTGACCGTACAGTCGATCAAGTAGCTCTTTGCGGCTCCCACATCGTGGACGTTTCGATAGTTGCCGGTGTATGTGCCGTTATACCGGACAATCGTGACACTGCCTCCGGCTGCGCTGCCATTGTCTGCGACTGTGACCCCGTCGCCGTTGTCGGTCGCCGTGCAGTTGATCTCAAACGCAGACAGTGTGCCGGTATAGTCGAATCCGTCTCCTGGCCTGTTGGCTGTGTAGCAGTCCTCCAATATCACAACGCCATCGCCGGTGAACTGGCCGGCAACTGGTGCAGCGCTAACTGAGTTGGCGAACGTGCAATTTTTGAAATAGCGATTACCAGCAGAGCTGTTGACGACAGTATCGAATATTAAATTCTCACCATAAAAATTTGTGGCATAGGAGCCATTTGTCACAAACGTAGGAGATGCCAGCGTGGCATTTGCACCTGCTCCGCGATTAACCCCGATCAGTTGCATTGATGGAGCCATCGAGGAGTCATTCGTGTGAGTCTGCCCTCCGTCCAGATATATTCGCGGCACGACGCCGGCTGCGTTGGCTGCATCTACTGCCAGCCGGATGATCGATTTTGCATTTGCCCAGCTATCGCCGCTTTTAGTCCCTGCGCCTGGGTAGCTTACGTAGTAATCTTGTGTAGTAGCCGGCTTGTACTGTTCACGATCAAACGTGAGGTCGAACGACGAACCGTTGCGAGTAAACGTCGCGCCTTCGACTGCCCATCCGGACAATGCGGGAATTGTGAAAGTAGCGGCTGTATTTGCTGGGGCCATTTTCAGCTCCGCGCCAGACAGGTCAAAACCAGTTGGTTCTGAGACTTCATAAGCGGAAGCACCATCTTTGCGAGTGTGAATTCGATAAGCCGTTCTGGCGGTGTCTGACCAGTCCCACTCAGTCTCGCCCATGTCAAGAGTCTCGACAGTCCAAGTGTATGTGACCCCCTCGACTGTACGAACAATGACGTCGCCCGACTCTGGCGGAGCAAGGGTACTGAGATCAGTCACCTTGATCAGCCAGTCGGCCGCTTCGACAACCTGTTCCGCACCTCCAACATCAATATTCACCTTGGAAGTGCGGCCCTGTACCGCTTGAGAAATCGTCAACGTAGTCTCGCCGCGTGAGTAGGTCACCGGAGCACCGGCAACCTTCCTCACGGCTTTGAGACTAGCCTGAACAGCTTTTTCAAGCGGCGTACTCATTCGCTTACACTTCCACCGCTTCGGTGATAGTGATTGCATCAGTCGTAAACAACTCAACTCCAAACGCAGAGTTCGGGAATGGTGCAGGAGCACCAGTCGCGTTGGTAGCTGTGCGACTCTGTTGCAAGCCCTTCAAAATTGGACGATTGCAGACCATGAAGTCTGGTCCCATTCCGGAAGGAAACTCTGACAACAGGCTTGAAATCAAGTCGTCAGTCAGAGGCTTAGAGTCGGTCGTTTCGCTTAAGTTTGCGATTCGACCAGCGGAGTATTTACCACCCTGCTGCAGTCCGATGTACATCGAAGCTGGAGTGTAATACACAGGGTGATTACTGTCGTTTGCTTCGGTGATAATGGTGTCACCCAGCGTGATACCTCGACTGAAAGGTGTCACCAGACGAACATCATTGAAGCCAGTTTTGAACGCCCACAGTGAAGACTGCTCGCTGGCAGTTGTTCCACCACCACCAATGACCATGTCATCAGCCAGTGCGTCATAATCTGTGTTTGCCAAAAATCCAGCAAACCCAGCAGAGTCACCTGGAGATGTCACGCCGTAGATGATCTGCTGTTCAACCTTGAACAACGCAGATGCCAGATGACGAACTCCTTCGCGAGCGATCAGATCTTCTGGACCTTGCCGCCATGCGTTAGCAACTGCGTAGTCAACTCGATAAGAAAAATCGAGAATCGTACAGGTCGCAGTAACAACCGTATCGGTTGAGTGGTCATAGTCGCGACCAGCATTTGCAGCACGGAAACCAGTCACTGGAGCACCAGTATACTTGTTATATTTGTGCGTCTCAGAACCGTCAGAAGTATCACTGATTGGAATTCGTGCAACCAAAGGTGCGCCGTTCAGGACTTCACTCGTAATTGTTTTGTCAACATCAAGGGCATCCGCGATGAAATCGCCAACTGCCATAAGGTCATTAGCCACGTTAAAAACTCCTTATTCACTTTGTGAGTTAAATTTTAATCAAGCTGAAACTAGTTGTTTGCAGCTGTTCCGTTGATGCGAATTCTGTTGCGAAGAGTCTTTTCGACAGGTGCAGGCTCTTCGGTATCAATACCAAACTCAGCACCGTCGTCATCTCCTCGGTCCATCGAGGCGATAACTTCTTCAACTTCTTCAACCTTAGTTGTCAAGGTCACGATTTCGGCCTGCAATGATTCAAAGTGCAGTTCTAAAGCGTCTGCATACGGAACGCCTTCTGAGAACCATTTTGAACCAGACTCAGCACCGAATCTTTCAACATAGCGATCAAGTTCGGCTGCAAACGATTCCCGTGTAGGAACCTCGTCTGCTGGTTGTTCTGCGTCGGACACAAGGTCACCCACTTTCTTTTGAACTGAGAGTTCATGACGCTCAAGGAATCGCGTGACAAAGATCGCCATTCGATCAGCGTCAACACTAAAATGAGACGTGCTAGGTTTAGCGTCTGAAAGACCTAGCGCGTATTCCAATAAAGCCTCGCCTTCCTTTGCAGCTTCCTGACCTCGCTGAAACAAACCGTCTGGGTTTGCAGCAGGAGAGTCCACCACATCGGCTGACCTCAGCTCGTCAAGCATCGCATGCTTGTAATTGTTTTTGTTGTCTTCATCGGGTGAGACATAGCGGTTGCCTTGCGTGTTGCGAAACACATGGTCTTCCATCGCTTCCATGTCTTGGCTGAACACAATCGACAAGCCAAAATCTTCAGGAGTTTCCTCAGCCAGTGTCATCACGTAGTCGGCCAAGTCACCGTCTGGGGTTCTGGTCGCTGCTTTCTGGAAATGCAGGTCGGCAATCACCTGGTCTCCCTCAACGCGAGCGTCACGCACCCGGCCCAACTTCTGACCAGTGCCGTCGCTCGACAACCCCGGATGAGTAAACCGAGCTTTCATTCCACCCGTCGCGCTTGTCATGGCAGCTTCGTTAATACTGGCTGCAACATCAGACAAAAAGTCCTGATCGACCCAGACATCATGCCCCAAAGCTTCGCCACGGGTGATGATTGACAGGTCTGTGATTAACCCTGCGTCAAACATCCCAGCATCGCGAGACACTTGGGGAGAGCCTGTCGAAACACTGCTTCGGAAATGTGTCGGTTTATCTTTCGCTGGCATCAGTCATCATCCTCTGGAGATTTGTCATCTGACTCGTCTTCAACTTCGTCAACTTCTTCATCAACCTCTTCAGGTTGTTCTTCTTCAGTTGGCTGCTGCGAGTCAGCAGAAAATGTAATGTTTACGCCCATCTCTTCAGCAAACGCCTGAGCTTTTGCAATTTGCCTGACGTTATCTTCCCATTCGCCTCGACCTCGTTCGCGACAAACTCGCTGCGGAGAGTCCAGACCGGCACCAATTGCCATCAGGTCGCCTTTGATTTCTTTTGCCGGATCCCACCACGGCATCCCAATCGGAACCCACTCGAATGGAATGTCTCTAAGAGTCATTCCTTGGGGCAACCGTAGCTCGCCGTCTTGGATCCATAACTGCATTCGCCAGACAGTAATCCTGCGAAGTAAGTCCTGCAGGTCATCTCGTTTTGATTTACATGATCGGTCATACTGCATAAATGCAGCTTTGCTACCGAAGAAGTTTGTGAAGTCTTCACGGTAAAAACTGAACGGGATGTCGAGCGACTTAAGAGCCATCCCCAGAACCATGTTCAAAAACTCTTGAGTCGATGAACCGGGATTGTCGCTGGTCAGGAACTTAGCATCATCGCCGGGGTCCATTTCTAATTTGATCGGCCCCTTCCCAAAAGACACATCGTATCCGTCGCCGGTCTTAGTGTGTTCACCCATTCCATCAGACGAGGTATCAGTGATTACCATTGCAAACAGTTGCTCAACTTTGAGTTTTGCAAGTGCGTAGTCAACACCCTCGTAACAGTCTCGGTACGTATTAAACGCAGCGGCGAGCGGACTAATTCCCCTGACTTGATCAAAACGATCAAAGAACGCATGTTGCAAGATTGCACTGGAACGAACCTGCTTCTGAAACTCATACTGCCCAGCAGTTGAACGCTTGTGAAGACCCCAAGCTAACGCACGACCTTCGCTGTTAACCTTGCACCCATTCATCCAAGAATGATTGACTGATCGATCTGGCGGATCTTGAATCAAATCGCCTTCAACCGGCTGAAGCTTGCCACTTGATCGCTTAATCAGAAAGACATCACCGTCGATGGTGCGGCGAGCTTCGGCCATGCGAATAATACGAGAAAACGGATGCCGGCCTGCAACATCACAGTTTGCAGGTCGATCCCATTCTCGCATGAGTTTTTCAAGGGTTGTGTCAAACTCTTCGACTCCAGTGCGTGACTGGAAGTTGAATTGACTGACATAATCCAGATGCTTTCGCACAGCCCACGCGACTACTGAATAGTTTCGATTCAGGTCGCGACCAGTACTGACCAAAGCTTTTCGGTCACGATGCTTGAGCTGTTCTTCTTCGTGCTTAAGAACGGACGACGCAGCTTTGCGTTTGCCGCTGGTCTTAATCGCGTCATAACCACTGGAAAAGAACGAACCCATTCGCGTTGATAAGTCAGACATTAAAGGCATTTACATGCTCCCTGAAATATCAAAGCTCGACCAGCGAGGGCGAGTCTGCACGCCTTCTTCGGCGATCTGAATCTGCCGGCGAAGCTCTGCCAACTCAGATCGCAAGTCACGCATGTTCGCGAAAGTGGTTGACTGACCATCAACAGCTGTTTGCATTAAGCCAGCCTGAACAACCGATTCAAGGTCGTCGGCAGCTTGTTTCATTTCTGCGAGAGTTTGCGGCATTTGAGCATCCTCAGAAGACAAGATAAAACATGCAAGGAACTACGACGCGCCCTTAGGGCGAGACTTAGGGTTTAAATATTCAATGAATCTGTACTTGTGACCACAATTTGCACAGTTGCAATAGTTCCATTGAACCAACGTGTAACGAATGTTCCCCGGCTGCAGCGTCCCGTTGATGTACCGTTTGACTACTGACTGTTTTTTTGTGCGGTCAGTACAAGAGCACTTAGGGCAAGCTGCCGGCCTCACGTTGACACAATCAACACGAGCCTTTGTGGTCTTAGGTTTCTTTGCTGTCGCTTTTTTCGCCATTAGAGATACGCAACCTTTTTCTTTCGAGGTCTGGCAGGCTCGACTGGCTCTTGTGCAATCAAACTACACCCAAGCATTGACGCTGCTGCATGGCACCCGACCAAGCAGTCAAAAAAGTGATTGTCCTGCTGACGAGAGTTTGCCCATTCAATCACTCGGTTCCCGCTGGCAAGATCTTCAACTTCAGTCGGTTTCTCAGCAGTTAACTGGTCAGCAAACATCTGGTGGTGACGTGGAGTGCTCTTGTACAAATCCACTGATCCAGAATCGTCCGAAGGTGCTTCCAGACGCCTCATCGAAAAAGTCTTCCAGTGATTCACGTCAACATGCACTGACCGGGAATTGTCACGGTTCCGCACGACCTTCCAGTAAGTGCCAAACCGCTCATTCTTTTTTGCCTTGCCGTTGCACAGTGGCTGATTGCTTGCCCGAATACCTCGACCTTTCGACGGCATTAACACTGCTGAAAAATCAGACCGGCGACAAAATGATCTCACAATCTGTGTGTGCTCGCCGTCGCCTTCGTCAACCAAGATCCGTTCGGGCTGAAACTCTCCACCAGTTTCACCTTTCCAGTTCTGCATCATGTGTTTGGTGCAATCTTCCAATCCACGCAAGATCGCGGCTTCCAGCCCATGACCCGGATAACGCCGCTGCAAAGTCCGCTTGATTGATGACAACCGGGAATACCGCACGTTTTGATCTGGCCAGATGCCATAGTTAATCACGGTCCCGGCAAACCCTCTGCCGAATGCCATCACTGTCCACCAAAGACATTTCTGCGAGATGTCAATGAAGCCGACCAGCCGGTCATGCTCAACAGGAACAATCCCTCTCTTCACAGTTGAAGTCTTAGCAGTGATATCATCAGCCGTCACGCTTATCGGATTCGTCATCGACGCGATGTCTTCCGGCTGGTTTTGATATTCTGAGTTGAAGGCTTCTTCACCAATCTTAAGTTTCAGATTGTAAGCATGCTGAATGGCAGAGATTTCTGTATCTAAGAACCGTTGATCCCATGCCACTCGCGAACCTTTGTCCATCGCGTCCCGATTGTCACGGTAAAACATTGTGGCAGCGGTGCCGTCACCATCGTTTCGGAGTTCGCCGGCCCAGATGTCAGCATATTCATCCCACAGCTTTGTCGCAGTCGGCCATTCGTAAACCAACTGCGTTCGCTCGCCTCGCCATTCAGGATGCCGTTGCCGATCAAGTATTCTGTCAGCCATGTCACCGTATCGGATAACAGTGCAAGGCATCACGGCAGCGATAGGTTCACCAGGACCAGCCATTCCAAGCACGGCACCTGAGAGCAGTCGTTCTCGATAATCGTTCTGAGAAACAGATCTCGCGCTATCGTCGGTCTGAGGATCATCGATGACGACCAGATCCGGACGAATCGAATGACCGTCTGGAGTCTTAGTCTGCATACCACGAAGCCGGCCCGTCAAACCTACAACTCGCAAAGCCGCACCGCTTGCCTTGCTGCCTTTTATCGTCGGCAACACTACTCTGTCAGATGTCCATGTCATTTGAGTGCGTTCGCCATTGCAGGTTTGACCGTTGCAGCGATGGGCGATGCCTTCAAGAGCACGGATAGGAAAGATGACTTCCGGGAAATCTTCCAGCAGTAGTTCATTGTTTTCCATATCTGTCCGGAGAGCATCCAGCAACTCAAGTGCCGCCGTGGCTTCCGCACCGATCAACACAACGAAGGATCTGTGTGCGTACATCAATGCCCATTGGCAGGCGATATAGCACATTGTGGTTTTGCCCGACCCTCGAGGCATCGCGAGAGCAAACTGGTTTCCCCGTAACACGGCGGATTCCAGTTTGTCGATAGCCTTCAGGTGATCAGGAGACCATGCCCGCGAAAACAGATCCGTATGATACGACTCACAAAACAGCCGGAAATTCTTTTCGCATTTCTTTCGCCGATCAGGATTCGCGACATCTGGGATTTCACCAATGTCGCGACCTGCCGCTGACAGTTTGCGTGAAACTTCGGCACGGTATGCGTTGTCAACTTCATACCGTTTACTGTCTGATCTTGATTCTTTCCGTGGCATCTACGTTCCGATTGAAGTCCGGATCGGCTTCTTCGCTGGTGCTTGCTGGGCAGGCTCAAGAATGCTGAGAGCTTCTTTCAGTTCATTTCGATTGTGCGGTGCTCGCTGAGTCGCAACGTCAATCATGATTTTCACGGCTTCGTCTTTAGTCATCACTGATTCCTAAGCGGATTTGAGAGGATGAACACTGACACGGAACGGATGCGTTCGGATGATTGTGCCAGTGGCCAAGGTGAATTTGTGCTCGACTAAGTAGGTGACATCAGGATCCAGCAAGACCGTAGCGGCGACATCGTGCCGGAAATTGTATCCAGTCGTGTCTTTGATCCAGGCGGCATGAGTCTGGAGGGTATCGTAAATCACGCTGGAAACAGTGAGTGATGTCGCTCCGACATGTGCCGTCGTGCTGTCTTCAGGGTAGATCTGGTATTCAATCGAACTGACATCAGATTGAGTGAGGACAGTTCCAACCGTGTCAGTCACTCGAGCCAGCAGCGAAAACGCTGAATCTTCGTTCACCACTACGGTGTCTTCGTAGATCACTGATCACCTCCCATCTCGCCCGGATTAGTGCATGCCGCCCTGATCGTAATCTCAATGATGTCAATTGACCAGCCCAGCTGATCAACATGAATCATTCAGGCTCTGTGTGTAGTCATGTTGACAAGCAGCGAGCCTCCAAAAGTGCAATCAAAAAGACCTATATTTTTTCATAAATGTAAGGGTGGAAGGGGCGGTTTGAAGCTTAAGGGTGCACAAAAGGACCCCCCTAGGGGTATACGGGCGTACACCATTAGGGTGACTCAAATGATCACCATTAGGGTGACTCAAATGATCACTATTAGGGTGACTCAAATGATCACTATTAGGGTGACTCAGATGATCACCCCTAAGGCGTGAGCTGTGTGCCTGTGTGTGTGTGCCTGCCTGTGTGTGTGTGTGTGTGTGTGCCTGTGTGTGTGTGTGCCTGCCTGTGTGTGTGTGTGTGTGTGCCTGTGTGTGTGTGTGTGTGCCTGTGTGTGTGTGTGCCTGTGTGTGTGTGTGTGTGTGCCTGTGTGTGTGTGTGTGGAGGCTGCGGTGCGAAGCAGC
>Ga0163179_10000278_pt1 | contig 35905 bp, 41 predicted proteins | sample AtlANTMetagenome_FD_109643 | JGI IMG/M metagenome (GOLD analysis project Ga0163179, IMG submission 109643) | Marine eukaryotic phytoplankton communities from the Atlantic Ocean - Atlantic ANT 2 Metagenome | ecosystem: Environmental > Aquatic > Marine > Oceanic | place: North Atlantic Ocean... | reverse complement strand
TAACTTATCATTAGGAGAATTTTTTTATGGTATCAGATAATTTTTTAAATCAGGCGCATCTTGATCTTCCCAAAGATCAGATAGTAGGTCTTATTGGTTCACGTTTTGTAAGTGGGTTCTTCACTAAGAAGAACGGCGAGGCGAGACCCTTTTGGGGCAGGCTTGTCCTAGAGGAAAGAGATGGGGCAAAGATGCTCACAATCTTTGACAACCACCTTAAGCAATATCGCAGGTTGGATCTGTCTAGAAATTATGCGATCAAGTCAGGCGATTTAGTATTTGCCAATCTGTCAGCTAAGAAATAGCTGACTATTTCACAATCAATTAATGGAGAGATTATGTTAAATCATCAATCAGTAACAGTACAAGAATTTATCGAGTTAGCGCCTGCAGTAATTAAGGTTGGTCATGTTCCTATTGGAGTGGGTCAGGCAGGTGCAGGCAAAACAGAATCAGGCTATCAGATATATGAAAACATGGGTTATGATTATATCTTAAAGATCAACCCTAACACCATGGAAATAACTGATCTTCATGGTACACCTGCTCATGGTAAATGCGAGGTGACACAAACAAACGTGACAGATTGGTACGCGCCAAAGCATTGGGTAAACCTGATCAGGGCGCATGCTGAGGGCAAAAAATGTGGTGTAATTATTGACGAGCTGTTCCAAGCAGACGATGTACAAGCTAAATTTATTGCTAAGTTTATTCTTGAGAGGATGGCAGGAGACCTGCAGATACCTAAAGAGACAGCAATTATAGCCTTTGGGAATAGACCTGAGGATAATTCTTTATCTGCTACAGAGCTAGGCGCTATGACATGGGACAGATTTAAAGCATTTGAATTTAAAGTTGATGCAGGTTCATGGCTTGAATGGGCAATTCCTGCAGGTGTTGTTGCTGAGATTATCGCAGGTGTAAGAACCCACCCACGTTGGATTAATGAGGGTTTTGATGCTGATCAGTACAAATCTTGTACACCTAGATCACTTACCCATTTATCAGATTTGATAAAGTCAGGTGGTGTTCCTAGTGGCAAGCTAGAGTTACCTATTATTCAAGCCTATGTAGGTAATACAGTAGGTCTTGAATTTATAGCCTTCAGAAGGGTCATGAATGATCTTCCTAATAGAACAGAGATTTATAAAAACCCATTGTCTGCGCCTCTTCCTGCAGAAGATAGAACTGACGTTTTTTATGCGCTAGTATCTGCCCTTGGTTCTTTTGCTACAAAGGAAAACCTGAGCGCTACTGTTCAATACTGCGAGCGCCTGCCATTAGATTGGGCAATTATCGCTCTTGGAGATGTTTGGAAGAAGGACAATAAATTGGCTTGGAGCAATAAAGATTATCAGAGATTTGCTTTAGCTAATAAGAACGTAAAGATATTTACTGACATCTTAAGTAACAGCAATAAATAAACTAATGCAGGGTGTGTTTATGCCCTGCACAATTTCATTAGATTACTATCAACAATTATTTGACCAATCAAAAAAGGGAGCATATCAATATGACATTTTCAGAATCACATGGTTTGTTAGTTCATGTAGAGATCAAGACACCTGCCTGCAGGTTTGTCGATGTTGAATTGACAGAGAAATTAGCACAGCAAAAAGGTGTGAAGACAGACCTATTAGCTGTAAGTAAAAATTTATTTAAGAATGGAGACAGCAAGAAAACACCATTGGATGAAATTATATCTTTTGGCAAAAAGTGCAGGGAAGATGCTAAGAAATTTGTTATAGGTCAGCTCATGGGTTCAGATGTTATTTGCGCTGACTCTCTTCCATTGTTCTCAGAAAAGATGGAAGATTGCAGGCAGAAATTTTTATCAATGGTTACTGACTTTGTTAATAGGCTAGACCAAATAAAGTCAGATGTTATAGCTACTCAAAATGGTGTTATAACTGATCAGGATTTTATAGATCGTGGCTTTGGAGATGCTGAGCAGATAGCTGATAGATTTGTTTTTAGAGTTAATTATATGCCTATCCCTGAGGATAATGCATTTGATAAAAATTTGGGTCTCAAAGAAAAGTTTGACACAGCTAAACTTGACAGCACTATTAACAAGAGCAAGCTAGACCTAGCACAGCAAGCGCAGGCAAACATTCTTGATGGTGTTGTAGATCTTGTAAAAGAGATTAACAAGCAGGCTGATGGCACAGCAAAGCTAAGAGAAAAAACAATCGTTAACCTGCAGGAAAGGTTAATTATTGCTAAGGATCAAAACATACATAACTGCCCTGACTATGACAAAAAGATTAAAGAGGTCATTAAATTATGCAGGATAGACCATGAGGCTACAAAAGAAGAGACATACAGAGCTGAGATTAAAAAAGATAGTGATGATGTCCTTGAAACCCTAATGGCAGGCTATGGCTGATCAGGGGCGCACAGCGCCCCTTTATTTCACAACTATGAGGAACAATCATGAATAATATTGATAATGGTTTGACAGCAGAAGAGCTTATCATAAGCGCTAAGTCTTCACTACTAATACATCAACCCTTCTTGGGTATCCCTGCAACAAAACTTAAATGGGTCAGGGATGACAGCATACCTACAGCCTGCACAGATGGGCAATCTATCAGGTGGAATGGTAATTTTATAAAAGGTTTATCAAAGGCTGAGGCTACATTTATTGCAGGTCATGAAATACTGCATGTAATACTTAAGCACCACCTGAGAGAGCAGGAACATCATGATCCTGAGCTTGCAAATATATCCATGGATTATGTAATAAATGCTATGCTTGTAAATACTATCAATGCAGAGCAGGGCAGAAGAAATGGCAAATCTTCAATGAAGATGCCTGAGGGTGGCTTGTATAAAAAGGAATATGATGGATGGTCATGGGAAAACGTATACGATAATGAGTACGTTAAGCCTGAGGAAAATCAGGATCAAAGCAAAACGTCTGGCAAATCTGATGGCGATCAGAAATCTGACCAATCAAATAATCAGAGCAAGCCAGACAGTTCAGGCGAAGAGCAAGGATCTAAGCAAGATGTTCCTGCAGATGTTGGTGGTTGTGGTGTAGTTGTAAAGCCTACCAATGAGGATGGGTCTTCTTTATCTGATGTTCAGAAGGAACACCATGAGGCTGAGCTTGATATAACTATTGAACAAGCGATGAATATTGCTAAGTCAAGAGGTCTTCTTGATGGTCAATTCTCTTCCCTTGCCATTGAAAACAAAAAGCCTCAGATCAAATGGTATGAGATCCTAAGAAGATATATGAAACCATTATTCCCAAAGTCTTTGACTTGGAGCAGGTTAAATAAATCTGTTTATCCTATGGGTGTTGTAATGCCTGCAGTAAAAAAAGAAGGTGTTGGGGATCTAGTGGCATGGTTTGATACAAGTGGATCTGTCATAACTCAAACAGAGGCATCACAATGCCTTGCAGAGGTGCAGGTAATTGTTGATCAGATAAAGCCTTCAACTGTGACCCTTGGTTACTTTCATACCAAGGTTTGGCATGTTGATACTTTTAAAGCAGGCGAAAAGTTTGCTTTACCTAATAGGTGGCAGAGTGGTGGTACTGACTTTCAATGCTTTATTGATGAAATGAAGGATAGAAAGTTAAAGCCAAAATGCATGATTGTATTTACTGATATGGAATGTCCATTCCCTAAGAAAGTAAATACTCCAACAATTTGGTGCGCAACAACTGACAAGGTTGCCCCTTGGGGTAAGACAATAAAGGTAGAGGTTTAACCTCTACCCTCTCCAAAACGGCTTGATTTAAAGACCCTCAGGGGGGTGCAATTACATTGCTGTGTATGATTGTACCCTCCATTTCACAACTAATGGAGTATATGAGATGACAAATTATAACAATAATTTTAGATTAAGAAGACAAGCTAAAGGCAAGTGTGACTCAAATAGACCTACACCATCAGAGCTATGGGAAGAAAGTATCAGGTCTCATAAAGAGGCTGTTGATTTTATAAACCATGCATCAAAGAACCCTCATGGTAGTTTTGATCTTAAACCTTTTTGGGGTTACCTAAAAACATTTGGATCAAGGGAAGATAGTAATGGTTCTTACAACGGCTACAGAAGACATGATCTTTTTGACGAATATATTAGGAAGAACAACCTTGAAGGTTGGCAGTTAAGTATTCCTGATATTTTTGTTAATGTCCTTGAAGGTCAAGTTATATCTGCTTTAATGGATGTAAATAATAAAAAGTTTGAGGCTCGCAAAGTCACAGCATCAGATCAGAATGGCGATAGTTTAAGACAACGATTTGAAAGCTATCTTAAGCCTAAGATTAGAGATATATTAAGAAACCAAAATGGTGGTTTAGGCGATCAGGTTTATATAAACGTAGATGTTAAAATTGATGTTGCAACAAATAAGTTTATTAAGAAGGCTGAGTTAAATTGGGGATATGGAGACACCACCAAAGTAATACTTAAACCTACTTGGATAAAAGACGTGGCAAATAATGGAATTGGTGTAGTGGATCAATGCCTAGTATCTGATGCGACATTTGAATTTGAGGAAGAAGATTGCAAAATATATAAAGCAACTTGGCACTCAAAGCATATAGATAATAGTACATCGACAAGAGATGGTCACAAATTTTGGAAATCTAATGAGGGTTACATTGGTATAATGGGAGACCCAAGCAATCCTATGGTTGTGAAAAAAGCAAAGTCTAAAAACGATATTGTAAACATTGTAAGAAGATGGGGAACAAGAAGAGTTTTTGAGGCTGTGTTTAACGATTAGGATGGGGGGCGCAATGCCCCCTATTTCACAACTTAATAACAAATCTGATTGGTCAGAGAAAGGTACTATATGAAATTTATAGAAAAAGATTCCAAAGAAATATTGGGTAGTCTTGAGGAATATTTGAAGAAACGCGAATATGTTTGGAAACCTTTGGGGGCAAAAAAATTCTTTACGGCACGATACTACATGGAGAGAAGGTCAAAGCATTATTTATCAGGATTTAATGGTAGTGACTATTATATTATACTTTATAGAGGTCGTGATATAGATGATCATCCTATGGAAAAGCCATGGGAAACAGTTCATCTTCACATAATGCGAAATGACAGAGAGCCTATCTGTGATTATGCAGATCTGATGGATATTAAAAACAACATATTAGGTTATGATGCTGAAGGTGTTATGTTGTTTCCATCTACAGATAGGGAGGTTGACGATGCTAATGCATACCATCTATGGTTCGCTTACAACACAGAAGAAAAAGTTTGGCATAATATACCCTTTGGTTGGTCAAATGGTGGATTTAAAAATCATACTGATCCCAAGATAAGAGGTGTTTATAATAAAGCAAAAAAAATAAGTGACGGCATAACCAAAGAAAGACAGACAAAATACTCAAAAAAGTCTTGATTTAAAGAGGCTCAGAGGGGTGCAATTATACTGACGTGTATGATTGTACCCTTCATTTCACAACTTAACAACAAATCTGATTAGTCAGAGAAAGGCACTATATGAGAACGTCTACATCAATATTTATATTTATATTAATGATACTTGTTGCATGGGCATACATCCATGTTGGTTTTTTATTAATTGGCTCTGTCGAGGAAAGGCAATGGGGTAATATGGAGTTCTTTGATAAAGTTATAATGATAAGTGGTATGACCTTGGTTCTATCTTCTGTATTTATAATTTTTACTTTTGATAACTTAATGAAATGGGGAAAAAAATGAGATACATAGATGAAATTAAAGATGAGGATTTTATTTTATTAGATACAAAATTGTATGATCTTATAGAAAATTTTTGTGTCGAGGGAGATAGCAGATCCTTAAATGATGATGATGCTACTTTTGGTAGGTATTGCCGTTTAAGAAACATGATCATTGGTTTTATTGGAAACACTAACAGAAAAAGATTAGCAGAAAGGGACAGCCATGAGTAAAGCATTAAAAGCTGACGGATTTAACAGCGCTGTTATTGGGTGGGCAATGAACCCATCCAATAAAAAAGATGTATTAGTATATGACAAAGATAAGATCATAGAAATATTAATGGCGAGAGACGATATGACCCATGAATTGGCTATGGATTATTTTGGCTATAATATATTGGGATCTTATGTGGGCGAAGGAACACCCATATTTTTGCAGAAAGAACCCTTAGAATCTATAGAGGAGTGGATCAACGATGACTAAATTAAAGTATAAGAATGGAAAACCCATGTTAAACAAGCATGAAAAAATGATGAGAAAATATGTTATTGAGACATTTTATAAACAGATGTCATTTAATGATGTCTACATTGTTTTAATAAGTCACAAGCATGGCGAAGATGTTGAGCTTTATTCAGAACTACCTAATAAAAAATTCTTATCTAAAATTAAAAAAAGATTTGATGCAGATGGGGATGATTGTTCTGTAGAATATCTATACTCTGTACCACTTAGTGAAATATCAAACATGAAGGATAATAGCTATGATTGTTGAGGCTTTGATGTGCTTAGCACTTAACGTGTATCATGAGAGTAGATCACAATCTCTGATTGGTCAGATATCTGTTGCGCAGGTCACCATGAACAGAGTTAGGGATGAAAGATACCCTGACAATGTTTGTGATGTTGTGTATCAGGGGGAACACTATAAATGGAATCCTAGTGTTCCTATTAAAAATCGCTGTCAATTCTCTTGGTACTGCGATGGCAAAAGTGATGAGCCTAAAGATAAAGGCGCGTGGGAGCATGCTATGTTGGTCGCTCATGGTGTTTACTATGGCAACCTTGATGACTTTGTTGAGGGAGCGACACACTATCATGCTTACTATGTTTTGCCTGATTGGGCATCATCTAAAACTTTTATAACTAGAATAGACGATCACATCTTTTATAGATGGGATATTAATTATGGAGAATAAATAATGGAATGGAGTATGGATGGATACATAAAATTACATGTATCTGAAATTGACGAAGACAGAGACAGCATAACTGTTGGATCTGCAAATAACGTCTACTTTTGCTTAGAGGTTTATAAAGGCGATACAATACCTACATGTATAGGTATAGCAGACAGCATAATTAAATATTATGGAGACAAATGGATGGATGAAAACCCAAATGACAAAATATATGAGGATGTAGAGCTTGATGTTGATTCTTTTTTGAAAGATTTGAAGGATTTATCCAAGAATACAGATAGTGGCAAAATAATAAGCATCAAAGACAAGCCAAAAAAATAGGGTACTAAACCACTCAGAGGGGTATCTTTGCCCCTCTGAGGGTCTTTAAAAAGAGATTTTTTTTTCACAAAACGTCAAAAAATTGTTTATTTGAACGAATCACACATTATAATCACAGTACCACCACAAGTACTGTGAAAGGCAAAAAATGACTACTCGTTTAGAAGAAATATGGAAACATTTTAGACTAATCAAAAAAGAGTTTCGTAGTGGCGACAAAAGCGAACACGAAAAAACAAAATTAATTTACAAAATATTTAAATTAAGAGGTCAGCATCGTGAGGCTTTAAGCATCGCATTTCGCGAAAGAAATTACCACAAAAATTATAGAGAACAAAATAGAGAAAAGTTAAGGAGCTATCATGCAGAATATGCTAGGATCAGAAGGCAAAGGCAGAGACTTGACATTGAGATACAGAAAAGGAACAAGTCAAAAATTTAGATGTGCTTGTGGGTCTGTTAAATACAAAACAAGCATGGTCTACGAAAATGATATTTTGATGTGTTGCAACTGCGCTTTAAAAAAAGCCAAAGAGAGAGTAAGATCGTGAGCGAATATAAAAAATATCATTCTTCAAAAAAAATGAAACAAGAGAGAGCATTGCGTAATAAGAATAGAAGAGCAATGACAAAAAGTGGCAGGGTTAAAAAGGGCGATGGAACGCACATAGACCACAGAGATGGTAACCCTAGAAATAATGGAAAAAAGAATTTAAGAGTCGTAAGTGCAAAACTTAACAGAAAAAAACAATAGTTAACCTTCCCATGAGGTTTGTAGTTGGAGTTAAACTACATGGACATGGGCGAGGATTAGTCAGAGAGTGCCTCGATTGGAAAAAACCCTGACAGACGTTGGGAATCATCCTTTCGATTTCGTGAATGTCAGGGGTAATCAGCTTAAGGGATTACCCCTTTTACCTTCCCTAAAATTTTGGACTTCATCCAAAGCGCTTTGCAAGGTCTGCAGTTTACCTTCCCTTCCCTTGCTATTGATCGCGCACCATTCCCTTATTGAATAGTTATAAATAACTACACCCTGCAAAAGTTCCCCTGCTAAAGATCCACATCTTTGGGAAACGGCTGCGAGAATTTTGTTCAACGTGTTTCTTGACTGAGCAGATTTCTCACTCTGTGATAGCTGCCCGGATTTTGGCTCACGAATGGGGTTGGACAAAAACGAAGATATAGAAAGTTTTATGTTTGATGCTAGGGCGAGACCATAAAGATATTCTGCGCTTTGGTGTTGATCCTGATTAATTCTATCTTGAAAATATAATAAATCGTAATTAGTTGTGTCTGCATATTTTGCAGTTGTTTTAAATTTACCAACACTAATTATTTCTACTGGTCTGTTGCTTTCTGTTTGCATTTTAATCTTACGGCGATTGAGCGCTTTTTTATTTTTCTTATCATCAGATTGGCGAGTGAGCGCTGTGTCTTGTCGAGTGAACGTCTTGTCTTGGCGAGTGAACGTTTTATTTTTTTTAGTAGACTTCAAATCGTTCATTGTACCTGCCAGTATCTTTGTCGAAGTTACACCTTACCTCGCCCGGAGTCCCTAGTATATCGTGATACCTAGACTTTACAACCCTAATCAATGAAAAACTTTCGCTACTTATTCTGTGGACAACAATGCCAACATCACACTTGTTGTACCAATGTCTTGAGTCTTCTATAGAATATAATGTTGGTATAGGCAAAGTTCCGTCAGCTCTTTCACTTAATTTTGTAGGATGCGCAACAACCATAACATGAACGTCATATCTAGTTGCAAATCTTTTTATCTTTTTAATTGAGTCACCAATGTAATCTGTGGTCGTTTGTCTAAAATCTCTTTTATGATCAATTTCATTGTATGGATCAATTACAATTATGTCCACATCATGTTGAATAACACATGCTGACATCTTTTCAAGTAACCAATCTAAATCAGCAGTTTCGTCTTCTTCTTTGACAATGAACACGATCTTTTCCCGCAGCGTGCGTTCTGTGAGTTCAGTTTTTTGACTTGTCGATAAACCATTGACACCCCCGTCTTGACGCTGCATCATCCAACGAGTAAGGTTTCTCTTGTGATCCTTTTGAGGCGGTTGTTCAAATGAAGCAAAAGCAATCTTCATGTCATTGTTTATAATCATTCTACACATTAAATCATTTACAAAAGTTGACTTACCATGACTGGGTATCCCAGTAACAACGCTAAAATCGCCAAGCCTAATACCAAGATGCTTGTCAAGACCACCCATGCCTGCGCGATATACCTCTGGCTCTGGTAACGGCGGTAGTTCGTCAATAGTGTAAACTCCACTGATCGGATACCATTTTGCTTTTTCGATGATATTTTGTATTCCATTATACCCCCATTCTTTAAAACTCTCGTTTAGGTCTTTACATCTTTCTGACTGGTCAGATTTCTTAAAGGGGTACATCACCCAGCGACATCTGGGTTTACCAAGTCGCAGGGCGAGATCCTCAAGTAAAACTCTACCTGCACGATCGCCATCTGTTGCTATTATAATTTCTTTAACTGGTTTAAGAATGTCAATCGCATTATTTAAATATTCAAATGCAGAGTAACTTCTTTCATCTTCAATAGGTATTGATTTTGTATTTGCTCCGTTGGGAACACTAACACATTTTGGATACCACGGAAGTATTGTGAGACAGTCAAGCTCCCCCTCTGTAATTATAAGTGGATAATCTTTAAGGCTCTCGTCTCTCAAACAATCTTCATTAAAAAAATGTTTTCCTCTTACGTCTTCTTTTCCAATCCAAAACATACCATCATTTGATGAGGCGACTGAACGCACCTTCCAACTTGAAGTCTGATTGTTTATCTTAAATGGTAATGCAAGTTTTTCAGACCCACCATGCCCTTTTATCAACCCCAATCCGAACTTCACTGCCATTTCCGTATCTATTCCTCTTTCCTCTAATTGACGAATGATCGTTTGAGAAAGTTCCTTTGGATGGCTTTTTCCATTCTTTGTTGCATCTGTGGCAATTTGCATACACACCGCCTTTCCTTGTAATTAAAACCGACAAATTATCTCTTTTGTTTTTTCCACAATCAGGACAATGCGTTCTATGAAACACATCTAAGCCTTTGTAGTTTTTTAAAAATATTCTATTTTCGTTTAAAAATTTTTCTTGTTCGTTATTCATTAAAACGGACTCCATGGCCCTTGTGTAGGTTCAATAGATACATGATCATAATCCATCCAGTTTTTATTTGAAAATGTTGATATTTGTTGAACAAACTTTGTACCAACAATTCCCTGCTCATCGCAGGATCTTTTATAGTTTTTAACCGCACGAAAAAATTGACTAAAAGTCATTTGATTTTTTTTAACTAAACCAAGAACCCTATCGTAAGCTCTTGTTACATTAAGTGTGCCATCTCTTTTAGGGTAAAGCGCTAAAACAAACTTTTTAAATTCATCTTTTGACATTATTTGTTCAAGATCTGAATGTATTATTATTTCTTTACCTTCTTTACCTTCTTTCTTTTGTTGCCGATACCTTGTCGCTTTATCGTCAAAGGTTCGCCCATCATACTGGTAAGTATCATAGTTTACAATAAAAATCCTCGTCTTTCCATCGCCCGTATACATGTCTATCATGTGATCATTAGAAAGTCTTTTTAAAAATGTTCTTACAGCCTTTTCAGACCATGACCACTCTCTTACTAATTGACTTAACGAACAGTAAAGATACCCTCTTTCCACTTTGATTGTCTTACCAAGAACGTCTTGCTTTGTATCTTTAAAACAAGCGTTCTCAATAAGCCATATCCATGCACTTCTTCTGTCAAATGAGCGTGATGATGAAAACACTGGGTTGTCCATCCACCCCCTAGATAACTTGTAAAATCCGTTCTTCATATTTCATGGTTAAAACCAAATAAGATAACTGTCAACAATTTTTTTACAAGTCACATTCCTTGCCACCAGTTTCAGGATCAATGTAGCAAGCCTCAGATTTAGGCTCTTCCTCAACTTTGTTAAGAATACCAAACCTTTTTCCTGCAGATCTAAAAGTTGTTAAACCTTTTGCTCCACCTCTCCAAGCATCTACATACAGTGTTTTAAACTCATCAAACGTAACAGAATCACCTACATTGCAGGTTTTACTGCAAGCGCTGTCCACATACTTTTGAGATGTAAGCAAAACATTGAGATGGTCTTGTGCTGAAATTTCGTCAGCAGTTAAACCTTTGACACCCATTGAGTAAGCGTAATCCTCTACTCTTTCAATTTGATCTCCATCAAACGTTCTTAAGGTTCTGTCATAGTAGTGTGAGAAAGGTGGTTCGATACCACTAGATACATTATCTGCCGATAAAGAGATAGTTCCAGTTGGTGCAATAGATGTAAGGTGGCTGTTTCTTATACCCCATCTTGCGATGTCATCCACAACTGTATTAGGAAGCGTTTTAATAAATTTACCATTTAAATATTTTGACTTGTCAAATAATGGAAATGCACCCTTTTCGTCAGCTAATTTTGCGGATGCTTTATATGCCTCTGTTCTTAGTCTTTTAAGAACGTCAGATTGAAAAGAAATAAAACTGTCTGATGCATATGGATAACCTAGCATTTCAGCACAGTTAGCTAATCCCGTTATACCAAGACCCATTCTTCTTTTAGCTTTTGCCTCTTCTTCCTGCTTTTTAAGTGGGTAAGTTGTATTATCAATTACATTGTCCATCGCCCTTACAACATGTTCAATATCCATTTCAAACTCAACCCAATCAAACAAGTATGGCGGTCTATCGTTTCTTTCAATTAAATACTTTGGAAGGTTAAAACTTCCAAGCAAGCATGCGCCGTAGTGTGGAAGAGGCTGTTCACCGCAGGGGTTGGTTGCCTCAATATCTTCACAATAATATAAATTATTCATTTGATTTATTCTGTCTATGAACAAAACTCCGGGTTCTGCCCAGTCCCAAGTATTTCTCATTATTGTATCCCAAAGTTCTTTTGGGTTTATTGTTTTATATGTTCTGCCTTGAAAGGTTAATGGAAATTCTTTGTCCTCTAATAACGCTTTCATAAAGTCATCAGTAATGGCCAAAGAAACATTAAATCCAGTAAGTTGATTTTCATTTGTCTTTGCATTTATAAAAGCCTCAACGTCAGGATGATCAATAGGAAAAACACCCATCTGTGCGCCTCTGCGGTGGCCACTAGAGGCAATAGTCTGACAGATTGCGTCATAGATCTTCATAAAGCTAATCGGGCCACTGGACTTGCTATCAAGGGTTTTTATCCAATCACCATGTGGTCTAATGTGTCCAAAGTTATATCCAATTCCACCGCCCCTGCGCATTGTTTCAGCCGCCTCTTTTGCTCTGTCCATTATTGAGTCCATTGAATCTTCAATCTTTCCTGAAACAAAACAGTTAAATGCTGTAACCGCTCTTGGAGAACCAGTTGCAGTTTGTACACGACCCGCAGGTAAAAACCTCATCTTATATAATATTTCATATAAGTGAGCGTAATGTTCCTGATTATCAGAAAGGGTTCTTGCAATTCTTTCAACCTTTCCTTCAAATGTTTCGCCATCAAGACGATACTTCATTTTATCTATTTCTATTGAAATGTTAGTTTTTGGACTCATTTTTTTTCTCCGTGTTAAATGTAAATTTTGGTCTCTTAAACCAATCTCGCCATTCAATAAGAGATTTTTTAGCGGAAGGATCTCCCCTTGCAACTTTCATTGCAAATTTTCTTATCAAACGAGGGTCTAGATTGGCTAAGTGACATACGTCTTGAAAATCTTGACAATTTTCAGTAAACCATTTTTTTGCCTCGTCTGCAACTCGTTTGTGCATAAAATTTCTAGATGGCGTTGACCAAGAAGGATTTATACTTTTGCTTAAGTTACCTGCATCAAGCAGAGCCTGCAACACAACGCCTTGCCACAGTCTTTTGTTATTATCTTCCAAGACCCCATTCCTTGATTTGTATCCACGCCTCTTCAGGCGTTCTTACAACTGCGACCTTTGCACCTTGTTTTATAAGCGAATCATGGATAGCTTTTTGATTTTCAGAAACTTTGCCCTTTTCTGTTTTAACTTCAAGTCCGTAATATTTACCTTTAAATATTATCTGCAGATCAGGCCACCCTGCAACAAGACCCATACGTTTTAACATTGCTCCACGAATTTTACCACCACCACCACTTGGAAAACAAGTTAACAAAGCACTCTTATGTAATTGTATTTTTAAAAATTCAATTATTAAGCATTGCAAATGATACTCAGGATTTGATAGTCTTTTCTTTCTAACGGCCATAGTCTGATACTACATAAAGAGTTCTGCCTAGTCAAATAAGGGGATGTTATTTTTTTATTGCAATCAACAATTTTTTGATTTATAAATATTCTATGAAATTAGCAAACCTAGATAATTTTCCAAAGCCAATACAAAATTTTTTGCAGAACGATACATATGATGGCGGTGCAATGACTGACATTTCTGCAACAAGACTTCTTGATTCTCCAAGAATATCTAGGCTTAGATCTGAATACAGCCATGAAATAGTTGAGGATGCAAAAAGAAGAATAGCCGCAGCATTGGGAACTGCATTTCATAATATGATGGAACAGCATGCTCCTGAAGATTGGATAGTTGAAGAAAGATTTTATGCGACAGTTGATGGAAAAGTAGTGTCGGGTCAGATTGATGCCCTAGAACCAGTTGACAAGCAAAAGGCAAGCAAAGCCTTAGGTAAAGAGGTATCTCAACCAGTTATTATTCAAGATTGGAAAGTTATTACTGCATTTAAAGCAAAGTCAGGGATGAAGGATTATGAAAAGCAAGGCAATATATATTCTTTTCTTTGCAGAGAGAATGGTTACACACCAACGTCATTCATAATATGGGCGCTCATAAAAGATTGGAAAGAGTCTGAAGCTAACAGAAATCCTGAATATCCTCAATTACCAATTATGAAATATGAATACAAACTTTGGGATGAAGAGGACACAAAGAAATATATATTTGATAGAGTTAAGTTGCATTATCAAGAGGAAATGCCTGAGTGTACAGATGAAGAAATGTGGTCAACAGAGCCAAAGTTTTTAGCAACAAAGAAAGGTCATTCTAGACCAACAAAAATATTTGATAGCGAAAGAGATGCACTTAGTTGGATAGCTGACGGAGAACACAGAAGTACAAAGGGTACTACTTACGAAGACTGGGATATAACTATTAGAGCATCAGAAAGAAGACGTTGTGATAATAATTGGTGCAACGTAGCTGAGGTTTGTGATCAATATTTAAAATATAAAACGGAGAAAGAAATTGGATAAACTACCTATTATACACTCATCCACAGAGGTTAAAAATTATTTGAAAGCATTTGCTAAAGCGCAACTAGATTTTAAAACTGTGATTAGAAGTAAAAAGGGTCACTATGGAGAATATGCTGACATAAACGATATTAATAACGCTACTAGAACAGCTTTGAATAAGAATGGAATTTCTATTATGCAGGGTATTGCTCAAGGCAAAGTCATGACAATCTTGGGTCATGAGTCGGGAGAGCATTTTATATTTGAGCTTGAATATAAACAAAATGATATGAAAGCAACTCAAATGGGAGCTGTATGGACATTGATGCGTAGATATGCGTTACAGTCTGCTTTGGGTGTTGCGGGGAGTGACGACATTGAGGTTGTCAACGAAGAAAGTAACACTATAGTTTTTACACCTGATTTTAATGATGGAGAACAGATTGAGTTATCTAAAGATGCAAAAAATATGTGGGATGCTCTTAGAGCGGGCATACAACTTAACACATGGGCAACCCAAGCTGAGTTTAACGAATGGTATACTGAAAACCAAATGACGTTGCATAGGATTAAAAAGAGCAACAAAAAAGACTATGACTTTTTAATCGCTGAATTTAAAACACATAAATCAACACTAGAGGAGAAATAAATGAATAGTATTACAGTTGTTGGACACCTTACAGCAGATGCTGAAGTTAAAACCTTTGGCGATAGTAAGTTTATTGCCATGAAAATTGCAGACAATGTTTATCAAGGAAAAGATAAGGATGATCATGTTAATTTCTATGATATTCTATATGGCAATAGCTCTGCTGATAAAATGGTTTCTGCTTATAAAAAGGGAACACAAGTAACAGTTATAGGTCAAGTAAAAGCCATGTTAAATGAATCAGGCGGAAAACATTACATGAACTTAGGTATTAGAAGTTATAACGTATCGTTGCCACCAAAAGAAAATAACGGCGGATCTAATAAAACTTTAGATGACGAAATACCATTTTAACAGTTATGAGGGGTGTTTGGTTTCTTTTAAACTTTATACTTATTGAAAAATGAATACCAATATTTAATGATAATGCCAAGCATCCCTCACCAAAAAAATATTAAGTCTGAAAAACATTTAAAAAAAATAAGAGAAATGGAATGTTTGATTTGCAACGCGCCACCTCAATCAGATCCTCATCACATTACGTTTGCTGAGCAGTCAGGAATGGGAAGAAAGGTTGGAGATAATTGGACTGTTCCAGTTTGTAGAAAATGTCACGGAGACATACATCTCTACAAGTATGGAGAACAATTATTTTGGGCAATGCAGGGAATAGATCCAATGGAAAAGGCTAAAGAATATTATGGTAAGGAAACTACCTAAAAAAGCATTTGAAGAAGTTTGTTACTTAGAGGCTCAAGTTGTAAGTTTTGTAATGGATGAAAAGGATGGTGGCTTTTGGAGACTTACATTTTACGTTGAAGATTTAGGTGGAGCAGATTGGTTAATGAATTGTTACCCAAGAACTTCCATTGTCATGGGTATCAAGGCTCTTGATTACGACAACCCAAATAATAAGTCAATTATTACAGAAGGCGATAGAGCGCTAAAACGTGCAGGAATGTTATGTAGGAACATTAAGTTTCAAAAGTTTATGAGGGAAGAAATATATGAAGATTCTTTTGCATGGGGTATAGGAAGAGATGAAGAGGCATGTGCTGAGGCTATGCGAGAGTACTTGGGAATATCTAGCAGAAGAGAAATAGTTAAGAATCATTCTAAAGTAGAAGAACTAAATCAACTTGCAAAAAGATTTGAAGAATGGGCAGGGAAAAATTTATGAAAAGAAAACAACTGAACAGAACCGAAAGATTCTTTGGAAGTGAAAAAATTAAAAAAAAATGTTTGGGATGTCAAAAAACTTTTTTAGCTGAGAACAAACATATCTTTATTTGTAATCCCTGCAAAAACTCTAGAAGGGGAAATATACAAGTTTATTATGAAGGAATATAATTATGATTATAAGAGAGGTTTTGAAATACTACCAAGAGAGCAAGGGCGAAAGTACAAGGCTTAAAAGTATTGTTAAACAATTAAATAGTTTTTATGGGGACATACACCATAACTTGATAACAAAAAAACACAGTCAAGAATATCTAAAAGAAAGAAATGTATCGCCTCAAACTATTGCACGAGAACTAAACGTTCTTAGCGCATCTATAAATTTTTGTTTTAATGAAGATGTTATTGATGAAAAACCAAAATCTATAAGTATAGCTCATAACACTAACGTAAGAAATAGATGGCTTACAAAAGATGAAATAAAAAGATTATTAAAAACAAAATCATTAATTAAAAATCCACACATAGCACTGGCATGCAAACTTGCAGTAACAACGGCAGCCAGAAAGGAAGCTGTGTTAGGTTTAACGACCAGTCAAATAAACTGGGGTGCGGGTCAGAGAGGTATTATAGATTTTAGAAACAATCTTGTAAATCAAAAACCAAGATCTGTTGTCCCAGTTCCTGAGGCTATGGTTTCTGAACTAAGGAAAGCGTGTTCTAAAAGTGTATTAGGTTATGTTATACAAAGCAGAAGGGGCAGGCCAGTTAAGGAAGTTCAGTTTGTGTATAAGAAAGCAGTTAAAGAAGCTGATCTAGGATCTGAAGTTTGTTTCCACACACTAAGGCATACATGCGCTGTTCATATGGCTCAATCAGGAAAGGTATCAATGAACGAGCTTAGCAGTTATTTAGGTCACACAAGCACAAAGATTACTGAAAAACATTATGCAAAATTCTTTCCTGAATATATGCTTAAATCATCAGAAGTTGCTAGTGACTTAATAAGTTATGTTTGATCAAGATCCAATATACGTTTTATTAAACGCTCTGCTCTTGCTGTTGTTTGTGTATACCATTTGGAATTTCTCATCTCACTAGCCATATCGACCCACTTGTGATTGTTACAATGTGATATGGTCTTTTTAAATTTGGTAAATCTAGGCCCACCTAATTGAAAACACATATTCGCGGTTACAAATTTTGCTTCTTCGGGTAAGGTGTCCCACGCTTTAAAGATTCTTTTGCAGTCTTTAATAGTAGTCGCAATATCTTCCTCGAAAGCGGACTCGACACGTTCTTTTGAAATCGGGTCGCCGACCTCCATTGAGCTTTCAGGATCTTTTTTTCTAACCAAGTGACCAATTCCGAATGTAGGTAGGTGCAAGTGATCGAGATAAATTTCATACTTTACTCCCTCATCATGTTCTAAATCTGTTCTTAGTCTATCAGTAAACGTTTCCATTCTTACTCCATACCTCATAATTTGTTTTTTTATTTATAGCTCCATCCCAGATGCTTATAGCCAAAGCTCTGTCAGGTTTACCACCTCTTCCAAGATAGTCTTCTCTCCAATCCAAATTAATAAATCTGGATGGTTGATGTTTCATAAATTGTTTCTTACCCTTTGCGCATGCCCAAAGTCTTTCAGGACATACCAAAGCCATTTTTGTAATGCCAATTTTAAATGCGTGATCAATGAAAGGTCTTATATGTTTAAATGGTGGATTGGTAACCAGCGCTATCGTTGGAGCTTCTGACCAGTCAAAAAAGTCGTGTCCCGAAACAATGTCATGAGCTATTACTTCGTATCCTTTTTTTTCAAATGTATCGACCAATCTTCCATCGCCTGCACAACACTCCCATATTGTTGTTGATTTTGGCCATTCTAACTCATCAACAAGAACATCTAATATTGACTGAGGGGTAGGATAATAATCGTTATCTACTCTCATACTTTTCGCCAATAGCTTTGTAATAAGCACTTGTTATTTGTTTTAAATCTTCCCTTAACAATTCATTCTCTTTTCTAGCTGACAATAATTCTCTTCTCAGAGCTTCTTCAAAAGTCTCTTCGTGATTATTCCAACCTTTATTTTTTTCCGCTGATTGCACTAAAACCAAAGTAAGCTCCTACTAATCCACACATACTTATATATTGAGTCATCAATATACTTTCAGCCTCTGCTAATCTATCTGGAAAAGCAAGCGTTAAAACTGTAGTCAATGCCATGAGAAATATTAAGACCCAAGCCATTCTTCTCTTGTTTGTTTGATATGTTAGTTTATCAGGAACTAAATCGTTTGCGTTTTCTGACATATTTCTTTATTCCATAAAAAAATGAGGTTGCATTTATTATTGTATTTAAACTAACCATTATAACTAAAATCCACTCCCAACCTTCGGGCATTATTTTTTACCTTTAAATTTATCGAGACCCCTAATTCCTAATGCGGCAGATACTGTTAAAAATAATAGGTAAGTATACCATTCTGGTAGCTCATTAAGTCTAGCAAATCCGTTCTTAACAACATCTTCCATGCCGGGAATGAAGACCAAGATTGTGGGGATTAGAATAACAATTGTGACAAGCTCGTCTTTCCACGAGTTCTGAGTTCCTTGTGCCATAATGATTTCCCATTTTGAATCATGGGTAGCCGCAGTTCTCATTATTTCAGCTTCAGCCTCTGCTTTAGTTTGTGCTAATGTAGCTTTTGCTTTTTGTTTATTTATTTGGCCTTGCATGAACGACCCCGCAAGATCAGCAATAGGCCCGATTAATGCTTGAAACATTATGTCTTTTCTCCTTTTGGTTCACCTATGTAAACGCAAGTACTATATCCGTTTAAGTAGTCAGGATTTAACATTGTTTGAGTTCTTACTTGATCAATGTATTCATAACATTTATCTGATGTTGAAAGCGGGAAGTTAATCATAGGAAAATTAACCCAAGCTGCTGTGTCTCCTAGAGACCACAATATTGTTATTACTGGTATCCACATTATTTTTTCTTCTTAGTTGTTTTTCGTTTTCTTCCTGATGCAGTGACTGACCAATTAACCCTAGATGCACCTGTCTTTTTTCTTGCCTCAGACTTGCTTATTCTTCCTGCAACTGACTTTGGTCTGCAAGCAGGGTAAGGTCTTGATTTTTTTTCTTTACCAGATCGACCACATTTTTTGCCAGTCTTGACATCACGCCAATCCTCTTTAAACCATTTGGTCAACCCACCCTGTGGCTTTGCCATTAGTAAGTACCGCCTCTTTTCTTATACGTTCTTACCAACCATGCGTTTGCATACGCACTAGGATATGTTGAAAATTTTCTTTTTGCCTCAGATTTTACTCTTGAGTACAAAGCGGGATTTTTAGGTTTTGAACCTGATTTCTTTTTTGCTGCCATTTAACACTTCCACCTTCTTCTTGCTTGTCTTAATCGACTGTTTGGATTTTTAGCTGCCTTTGGAAATTGTTTCATTTGTCCTGCACTTCTTGCGCAAAATGATTTTCTTCTTTTTGCAGCCTTGCTTCCGGCCTTCACCTTGCCTGTAACGGCTGTTTTAAGTTTACTGCCGGGATTCTCCCTCCTGTATTTGGCAACACCTTTCTTGGTCATGCCAGCGCCTGATTTTGTAGCCCTTTTATGTCCGCCTTTAATAGTGTAGCCCTTCATAAATACTCCTAAAACTATTTTATCACAAAAGTTATGACTTGATGTATTTTATTATTTTTTCAACATTTCTTGCAACTGAGTTTCTTTGCTTTATCAATGCCTTAAGTCTTGTTTGTTTTTGATTTGCTGTCATTTCTGTGCTTAACCTGATAATTCTTATTTGAGAATTTATAGTCTGTAAACTTTTGTTAAGGTTGTTTAGAGTTGCTCTTGAACCTAATTTCTTTTTGTTTTCTTCAATAAGGTCAAGAGCGGCTTCAGTTCTGCCATCTTTTGCTAATCTGTTAACTGTAGAATATATTGTATCTACATCGCTTTTTAACTCGTAAAAATCATTAACAAACTTATTTGACGCGTCAGGGAATTGTTTCCTAAAACGACCAAAGCCCAATGCTTCTGCGGTCTGTCCAACGAAGCTGTCCCCAAAAACTCCAGTAGGTCTTGTTGGTATTGCCCCAGTGCCTGATGCAACCACATCAAAAGCTGTTAACATATATCCACCAAGAGTACCTAAGTATCCATTTATTAATTGTGTTATTTGATTTGGTGACAATGTTTCCTGAGATGCCACAGACAACAGCCTTGCGGCCTCTGGAGTAGTTGGGCCAATTCTTGTTGATGGCAAGTATCTTTGCTGTGATGCGCTGTCAATGTTTCTATTTCTAAAGAAGTCATAATTTGAAGCAACTTCAATGGCAGGTATAAGGGCTTGTGGCAAAGGATTGAAAGAGAATGTATTTAGGAACGTATGTAGTAAACCATCAGCTACAATATCGCCATCTTTCTCTCTTACACTGTCAATAAACATTTCTGGAATAGAAGTGAATATAGCTCCAATTTCAAAAGCTCTTGGTATTAGTATAGGCTCTTTACCAAGAACATCTTCAAGACCTAATATGTTAGGATATATAATGTGATACGCTAACTTTCTGTGTAATGGCTCTTCTCTCCACCTTTCGTCTTGCGACATTAAACTGTATAACAACAAGTTTGCAGCCATAAGGCCCATGCCTTTACGAAGAGTACCCGCTCTGTCAGCTTCCTTACCCGCAATCATTGGTTCAAAGGTTCTGTACAATCCTTGAAATCTAGCATTTAAAAATGGAACAACTGGCAACAACGAATTAATCATTACACCACTTGCTGTTTGTGAAAGACCTCTACGATTAAAGTTAATAACATTAAGAGCCTCATAAGCTGCATCCATTTTTGACATGCCCTGCTCTCTCAGTCTTCTGTATATTGCTTCTCTTGTCGCAAGTTCTGACGCTTCACCCAGTTTTGTTAATTGACCCCAAGCTCCTTTTGTCAAATCAACAACAGCTTGTGGACTATCAATTATTTTATAGCCACGATGCCTTGCTCTCATCTGTCTTTTGACCATTGAGGCTGTATCTCTATAGTCATCCCCCCAAGCGTATCCGCCGACACCTGCAATTAACTTCATCTCTTTAATTGTTTCTGTGTCGTTTAATGCGTTCTTTAATCCTCCAAGCGTATCAATCATTGGTCTTAGTGGAGCGTCAACAGTAACAAAACCTGCCATGTCACCCCTTATTAAGTTAGCAATCATAAATGGTGGAGCGTGAGTAACACCTTCTCTAAAAACTCTTGCTATGACTTCAACAGCTTTCATTAAACCTTTTGTTTGTCTAGGTGTCATGGATGCTAGTGAATGAAAATACTGAGTATCCTCGGATAGGTCATAGAAAACTTTTTCTCCGTTTACTCTAAAACTAATAGTGTAATCGCTTTCACGTTTGGTTACTTGTTTACCAACCTCGTTTCTGGATAACAAGTTGTGAGCTTTTTGCATTGCTTTATTCTTTGATCCTGCTGAAATAAATGCTTGTGCATTTCTAAAGATGTTCTCCAATGGATCACCAAGAAGCTGTGTGTTTCCTTTGTATTTCTGAATAATGTTCTGACCGGGATTGTTTAAAACAGCACTTGCGTTTGGCCCAAGAACGTCTTGTCTAAACAATCTTCCCTGATCTCCCTTAAATCTTTCTTCTTCCATCTCTCTGTAAAATGGAATGTAGTCATATTTTTTAAGGTTGTCTCTTTCTCGACTGGTCAAAACACCTGAGTCAACCAGAAACTGCAGCAAGCCTTTGTTAAACTCTTGGTATTCGTCAAACATCTGTTTAAATTCTGGAGTTTCTAACTTAAGCCATTCATTTATTGTAGCTTTATTTATAAGGTTTTCTTTTTCACCTAGTGCCTGCGCTCTTCTTGCTGTAATGTATTTTTTAAAGTTTTTGTAATTTCCAGAGGTTAATGGTTTAAAGATTTCTATGAGACCTTTTGATCCCTCCTTAATACTTATTTCCCCATCATCTCTCATAATAGGGATACCTTCTTTTAAAATAACCTGATTACGACCTGCAGTATTCATGGTCATTTCCATGTACTTCATTGCACCCTCGGCAACGTTCATTCTCTTTCTGCCTTTGCCAAGTCTAAAGTTTTCTTGCTCTTCTAGCTTGCCCCACATTTCCATTCCGTTTACATATTCTCCTACAAACTTGTCTTTAGTAGGGAAAACTCTTTTAAATGCTCCAAGCCATCTGTTAAATGTGCTGTCATCGTCAGCTAAAAATACCTCTTCAAAAGACTGTACAGTGCCTCTTGCTGAGTACATAGTTCCTCTTGGATCAGGAAGTCCCTTTTCTCTGTTCCTTACCAAATCAAGTTCTTGAGCAACTCTTTGATCGTCAAGCGTTTCAATAACTTTCATTTGACCACTTATCATCCAAGCGTCTTCATTGCTTTGATTTGTTTTATAATTATAAAAACCATCAAAAGGCATGCGTTGTAGGTCTGCTTCTTTTAAATTTGGCTTACCTTTGTTTGGGCCAGATAGATACTTGGGTGCTTCTTCAAGAACTTTTTGCGACCAATCAAAATCATTTGGAAAAACAACTTTTGCCCAAACTCTTTTAAATCCTGCCTTTGTTGGTTTTTCTTTTGCAAGATGCGCGGCTATTGGTCTGTCACCTGCATGCCATCCCGGTCTGTAAGCAACAGCCTGTATAGCTCCAAACGGATGCTGTTTACCAGTTTTAGGATCAAATGAAGACTTGCCAGTGTAATTTATTGTAATCCCTTGAGCTTTTATAAGCTGTTCCTGTTTCGCATCAGCAATCAACCTATAGTCACCCGTCTTTGCAGGAACGTATTGTTTTCCATTTTGACCAACAAAATTAAATACGTTGTCATTTGCTCCAATATAAACACCAATGGGAACTGGGTTTTTAGCATCAACAAAGAGAGGATACAATTGACCATCAGGAGCTTGCTCAAATATTTTGTAACCTACAACTTCCTTGTTTGGACTGTAGTTTTGTAATATTTGATCTGTTGGTTTGCTACCCATGCCTGAACGAGAAGAATACATCTCCTCGTTAGAATTTATTTCTTGAACAATCTCTTCAGACGTTTTTGTTTTTAGTTTTTCCTTGTAGACATCAAGGGTTATTTTTTCTTCTTTTTGTCCTTGTTGGAAACGGCCTTGTGCTTCTTTAATTGCTTGAGATATTCTGGGTTCAAGTTTATCCCGCTTGAAATTCTGTAACCCTTGTTTAACTCTTTCACTTCCGTATCTGTCAGAAAGCCTTCCACTGTAACCTTGCCCATCTTTATCAGTCTCCCAATTGTTATCTAATAATTCACTCTCATGATGTGTTAATTTAACCACCAAGTCAAGACCAAGCTCATCAGCAACGTTCTTTATCGCATCAAGCACGTCTCCATTTTCAATTCTTTCTTGCAGTCCCTTGCCACCCATAAATTTTACTGAACCATCAAACTTAGATGGCATAATGCTCATGGCTGTTCTGTTTCCTACCATCTCTGTTGAATAACCCATCATAAGATGAAAGTTATTATCAGAAAGAGGTTTATTCTTGTTTTGAGCAAGTCCTTTGTTCCATATTGACTGCCAAAGAAGATCCATCATAGTGTTGTTTGCTAAAGCATCTCCAGATCTTGGGTAAACCATAATTCCAAGTTTAGAACTAGATGTTTTTTTAGGAGAAAATTTTGAAACCAATACAGCATCTTGCTCAGCCATAAGACCAATAATATTTGCTACATCAACCGCAACCTCTGGTGAAGATATTAGCTCAAGCCTAGCATTTGGATTTGCTCCAGATGCTTCCCAACCTCCAGTGGCATGAACTCTTATTTTTTCTGTAGCTCCAGTAAATTTATTAGCAACATCAATAATGTCATTTAAAATTGTTTGGGTTACAAACTTTTGTCCATTAACTGACAGATCTTTAAAGTCTGGAAATTTTTCATTAAATGGAGCGCCCGTTCCAAAAGCCAATTCAAAATTTAAACGTCTTATATTATTTGTTATAGCAAACTCTGGCAACTGTCCCGGTTTATCTAAGAATTTAGTAGTTGCCATCCATCCAACTGCTTGAACTTGTGCAGGTGTCCACCCACCTCCATCAACTTGATTATTGTTGAGGTAGTCTGTAAGTCTTTTTCCAAAATCAGCGGTTAATTCATACTGTTGCTCAGATGGACTCCCCCCAAAATCTTCTTTCAAACCTTTTACTGCTTGTTTTCCAAATTTTTCTTCTAACTTTGCAAGAGTAAGAGGATCAATCATCCCCATGTCTCTCATGGTATGAACATCAGCAACAAACGGAGAACCACCTTCTGCTTTGTCACCCATCCATCTACGAGTCGGTCTTAATAATCCTGAGTCTACAAAATCATATAATTTTTGTGCGCCCGCAGATATTTTTATATCCTTTTCTAAACCCTTCATATATTTAAAAAATGTGTCAAGATTTTCAGCGGCTAACCCAGCTTGTTTAAAGTCTTTTGATTCTTTTCTAGGATTAGATAAGGCTTGCTCTAGTCCTCTAAGCGCGTTCATTTGTGCTGTTGAAGGAGATGCTTGCTGATTGGCCATTAACCAAGCAGCTAAGTGCATTGGCCAGTCTTTGCCAAAATATTTTCTATAAACTTTGTTAGCTTGATTGTACCAAGTTCTTGCTTCCTTAAATTCTTTTTCAGTCAAAATGTTCTGTGTCTTTTCTAACCAGTCAGCAAATGTGATTTTACCTGTAACAAACTGCAACTTTCCATTTACTCTAAATTCTGTTCTATTGTTTGTTGGGGCATTTGAAATATCCCTATCCTTGCCAGTAAGTCTTTTTTCTTGTCTTCTAATTCTGCCTTCAACTTCTTCCTTTGGTCTTTTTGGAAATGGATTAGAAGAACCACGAGCAGAATACATTGTTCCGTTTTCTGGATCTTGTCTAAGCACTTCCATTGGAAATGCATATGCTTTTTGTGCAGCAAAAGGTCTTTCCGACAGCGGAACAAAATCGTTGTCACCTCTTATTGGCAAAGAGCCGTCTTCTCTTCTTAAATGTTTACCTGCATTTACCCAAGCATTTTGAGCCAATGTCTCCGCAGCCAAAGCAGGAACGGCATCGTCAGAATACATGCGCGAGTGTTCCTGAAACGCATTGTACTCACCAAGAGGCCCAAACCCAAAACCCTGAGGTACATGACCAAATATGTCATGAGTAATTCTAAACAAGTCATTAAATACCATTTGCTGTCCAAGAGAATTTATAAACTCACTTTTTTCTAAAAGGGGGTGTTGAAAACTTGTATCGTCATCTTCTCCAAACCCGTTTTCTGTCATGAAAAAGTATAATCTATTATTGTCTCTTACATCTGCCATCATTTCAGCGGAGTTGGCGTATGGTTCTCCGTTCCCCTCATATGGCACAATTTGTATATCCCCAAGCATTTTGTACTGAGCAACAGTCTCATCAATAAACGCCTTGTACGTTGCCTTTACTTGCGTATCGTTAGGTGCGTGAGCAATATTTTCTTGTATATCAGCGGCTACCTTAAGAACGTTTTCTGTCATGTCAGGCGTAAAGGATTCTACTACATTATCAAAAGAAGATTTTGTAATTCCTGTAATATTTTTGTATTCGTCAGCTAAACTCTTAACTTCAAGATTAGGTGGTGATGTTCTTGCGCTGTAAAGATCTTCATCTCTTAATCTTCCCGATACATTTTTTGGCATTGCAACGCCACGAGAAGAATACCTTATATCAGAGTTTGGAATTAACTTTATATATTTTATTAATTCACCAATTTCTTCAGGCTTTAAATCTGTTCTATTTTTTATAAAACCTATTTCTCTTTTCTTTTGGTTGCTTGTCATTCTTTTTGGTAAACGACTTTTTACTTCTTCAACCTTGTTTGCAGATCTAACGCCTTCTGCTTGTCTTTGAATACCCCTGTCTGATATTTTGTTTTTTAATGCTTCATTAGCTGCTTGTTGTGTTCTGTCAACACCACCTTCTATATGTTCAGTAAAGGCTGTTTGCAAACTGTAATACTTTTGACCACCAAATCTAGGATTAGATGGTATACGCTCATGTGCAGACACAACTCCCATATACTTCCAACCAAGATCCTGCATCATTTGTTTCTGTTCTTCTGACTGACCATACCTATTGTAAGTATCTCTACCAAAAACAATTTTTATTTCACCAATTTCTGCATCGTTTTTTGTTTTTTTGTGTATTACTTTGCCATTGGTTACAACATTTTGGATAAATAATTTAATTCTATCATCAGCAGATTTTATAGTGGGCGATGTGTTATAAGGTGAATTGGCTATTATATCATTTTCATGACCATACATTACATGCCTCATTCCGAAACCGCCATGCCTTAATATAGGTGTGCCGTCAGGTCTTGTTCTACCAGTGTCCTTTCTGTAATGCTGACCTTTAAGAACTTTAATTGGTACGTTTTTACCATCTTTGTCTTTAATGTAACCAGCAATATTTGATCCGTCAGAAAACGTAACAAATTCTTTTCTATCTGCTGGTTCTTGAAAAGTTTCATTTCTATCTGGGTGTAAAAACCTTTGACTAAATTGTGTGGTTTCAATTTCCTCTGCAAGATCCTCAGGAGGTGTTTGGTTTATTGAAGCTACGTCAAACTCACTGTCCGCCAATGGTCTACCATTTAATTTTACAGCAGCCGCGCCTGATGATATTCCTTCAAGAACGTCATCTACTGATTTAAATCCCATACCCCTTAGAGCGTTACCCATTCTTAACAAAAACAATCTTGCAAAATTAAAAAATCTAGACATGCCACCTGAAAGAACTGGTGTTTGTCCGTTTAGTCTTGCTTGATTGTATGCAGAGAAAGCGTATGCTGCTAACTCGTAACCCTCTAATCCTTGTATAGGAGCGCCACTTGCATTAGTTGGAAAAACCTTTGGTTTGTCTAATTCGTTATTAGCAGCAATTTCTTCTTCTGTTAAAACTCTGTCATTCATTGCTACAAGATCGTTGTGCAACTTTTTGTTGTATTTTTGTATCCACTTAAAAGAATTAGATTTACTGTAGTCTCTTATTTCGTTTCTGCCACCAAACTCCTCGTTTAAAAGTTGAGCAACCTTAGGATCATGCGTTTCAAAGTATTGTTGAAGAACGTGAAAACCCTCATGAGCAGCGGTCTCTCTTACAATACTATCATCAACAACAAATTGAGCGTTGCCATCTTTGTCATATTTTATTGATGTAAATGACAGCTTCATTAAATTTGCAGCAGCATTAAAAGAACCCTCAACAGGAGCGCCTTCAGGCGTTGTCATTGAGTTAAGAAAATTAAGAGTAACATCCGCTGATTGTGGCAAAATAGTATTTATTATATCAGCGGATCTAAATGCTGTAAGAGCCATACCAACAGTCACGCCCTCATCAGTTGGAGACTGTAATCTTCTAAAAATAACATCTTCAAGTTCTGATGCCAGTTTTTTACCTGTAGCACCCTTAGCTGCTATTTTAGCAATCTCATCTCTTACAAACTTTTTTGCTTCAACTAGAGTTTCAGCTTCTTGTTGCATCTTTTCAGATGTTGTATTTAATGGTAAACCAGATTCTCTTCTAGCCTTTATAGCGTTTCTATCATAAACAGCATCTAATCTAATTTGGTCTCTGTTCAAGGCTGTTTCTGGAAGACCATCAACTCTAGATTTAATATTTTCCTCAAGTGCATCTAGTTCTTCTAGAGTAAGCTCAGATATCCTTTTGCCAGAGTTAAGAACTTTACTTTTAATTTTGTAGTTTGGATTTTTAACATTTTCGGTAGACGCTTGTGGATTTACTGATCTACCCGTTCTGTCAACAATAACTGTGTTTTCACCCATATTGACTCTAAGTGTGCCAATTTTAGAAATAGCTTCTACAGTGCCTTGTACCTTTTCGCCTCTAGCATTGTATAACTCTAATGTGTCTCCGACTTTTACATCATCTGGTATACTTGCGTCTGTTTGTTCTTCAGGCGCAACACCATCTGATCTTTGAGAATAGTCTTCAGTAACCTCTTCTTCAATAGGCTTTCTAGAACCCATTTTAAATGTTTCTTTGGTTCTGGTGGGCATTTCTTTTTGCGGAGCAGCTTTTCTGCTACCCATTTTAAAAACTTCTGTAGTTTTTTCTTGTGGTATCATTTTAGCAGAATTTGGAAGTATAGCCCTTTTTGCTAACTGTCCTACAGAAACGCCTTCAGTTGTTCTCTGTGCGTCTAAAGCATCTTGTACGTTTATATCTCTTTGTCTTGCATTTTTAGCGTCACGTTCTCGTGGTGGTCTATTCTCAGAGCTTGTTAGTTTACTAAAATCTGTTGCAAAACTTACTGGTATCTCTGAATTAGTTTCAGCCTCAACCAATAAATATCTTTCAGCATTTGCCCCTTTGCCCCTTATGAAATCAGCCGCATCTCTTTCATTGTCAAACGTAACTTCCTCACCACTTTTGTCATCTTTTATTGGTGTGTAAATTGTATTCCCGTCTTGATCTTCTTTTGTTTTGGAACTAACAATTTTAAATCCTCTTTTGTCAGTACCTTCAATGAAACCTTCGTTTTCTTGTGGTGTAGCAGCATCTTCTAACTTTTGTTTTGCTGCATTCCTTTTTTCTTCTGCAACAATTTCGTCTGGAGATAATTGTGTTGGCACAGCCTGTCTAGCATCAATCTCTTCTTGATTGATTGCTTCGTCTCTTTTAGATACAGATATAACGCTAGTTAAATCTTTTTTAATTGCTTCTAATCTTTTCTGTACTGCGCCGTGACCTTTTTTATTAGGATCAATTAATTTAAGTTTATCGTTTACGTCATTTAATCCCTTTTGCGCTTCCTTTTGTCTTTCCTGTTGTTCAAAAACATTTTGTTGCAGTGTCTCATTATCAGCCATAGCCTGTTCTGATTTTCTTACTGCTTTTTCGTTTTTGCTTAAACTGTCGTATTCTTCTTGTGTTAGCTGTCTGTTTGCAAGACCAAAGGATGGTGTTGGAACGCTTCCCTTAGGAGCTGGCAGTTGACCCTGAGGCTCGCCCTGTATTGTTGTTAATGCTTGATCAAGTCTAGAATCTCTTTCTGCTTTTTCTTCTGCAATTCTTGCGTCAGAACTTTTATTAAAGGCAGCACCCTCAACAGCACCAAATGCTTTACCACCTATAGCACCACGAATTGTAGCATCAAGTATTGTATGAAATGTGTCAGATTCAAAAAAGTCTTTGTTCTCACTTAATACAGAAGCCGCAGCTTCTTGTGTAAACTGTTGAGTTCCTTCTGTAAGTCCCTCAATTATACCTCCTTTAAGAGCCTGTTCACCTGCTCTTTTTATAGCTGTATTTTTGGTTGAACCTGAAAAAAGTCTTGCAAGAATATTTTGTGATACTTCTTGTCTGCCCTCAGAACCTAAACGAGTTAGAACAGCCGCAGGCAAAAATGAATCTAAGGCAGCATTTACACCACCAACCAGTAATGACGTACCCAATTGATAATCGCCAGTTTCTTCTTTAAGTGATGCGTAAGCCTCTGGTATTGTCTGTACGCCTGAACCTAAGAACGCGCCACCTACCTGACCTCGTAACACTGCTTTCTTAGCAAAGTCCTTTGCAGCATCTGCGGCCATTTTCTTTGCAGCCTGCTTTGCTGCGGTTTGACCTATAAAACCACCAAGACCACCACCACCAATAGATGTTACAAGCGATGGTATAAACTGACCAACTGTTTCTGCTGCATATTTTAAACCAGATCCTATGCCGTCTATATCCTGATACGTTGGAACAACAGATGGTCTTTCTATGTCCATCTCTTTCATGCGCTCGTTGTATTCTGCCATTTGTTTATCACGATACTCATCAGCACCAACAATGTCAGCAGCAATAGCGGGCAAAGCGTCTGTAATTAACCCACCCGTTTGAGAGATACCACGACTTACACCTCTGCCCAAAGACCCAAAGAAACCTAATTTGTCTGTCTCTTCTTTTGCTTTTTGAGAACGTTTAAAGTCAAAGGCTTCTTCAAGCTGCTCTAAAGTTTTTTCAGAGTGATACTTTAATCTGTAACCTTCAAGCAGATCAGCATCGCTTCTGTCAGAATACATAGGGTATTTGTCCCGTAATGTATTAATTAGATTTGCCATTTACTGTCTCTCTATGTTAGTTACTTTTTTAAATATCCAAAGGATCAGTAGAGTTTAATGCGCCCCCAACATCTTGTGTTGGTATGCCAAGTCGTTTAAACTCTTGTGTAATAATTCTATTCATTTCAGCATTTAGTGCATCAGGGTTATTCATAAAATTTGGATTGGTTTTCAACGCATCAATTTGTGTTTTAGCATTATCTGCTGCAACCTTAGCAAGTTCTTTTAAGTTTCCTGTATTGGAAGACCCGCCCATAAGTTTTAGAAAATCTGCTTGTTGATCTTCAGGTAGGGACATATAATACTTAAACGTTTCTACATCTGCAGGGCCTTCTGAAAGTTTTGCAATTTCAAGTTGTAGGTTAGCAAGATTGTTAGCCTTAGTGTCTTTTCTTGACATTTCTGTTTGTATTAAGTTTCCTACAGTTCTTAATTGATCGTTGTTTAAGTTTGCAACAGTTGAGTGCATATTACTCAATGCGTTCATTGCATTTGTATTGAGCTGAGTTGTTTTGAACGTTGCTTCAATTTTAGATTTTGTAATTGCATTTTTATTTGCTAGGTCTGTTTCTTGATCTTGCAACTGCTGTCCAAATATTTGAGATTTAAAATTCATTGCGGCAAGTTTATTTTGTCTTCTAGCTTCTTCAAACTCAATGCCCATCTTGGCTCTTTCAATAAACATGTTTCTTTCGTTGTCATTGTCTATCTTAACTTCAGACAATGTTTTGTCCAACGCTTCACCTGCCGCAGCTAAGAAATTTGTTTTATCAGATCCAGCTATTCTTGCTCCAACCTGAGCCAAATACATAAAAAATTTATTAGATGCAGATGCTTGTGGCTTCATTGATTCAATAAGTTTTTTCTGAGCATCAACAATTGAACTGTCGTTCATCATAAACTTATACGCTTCTTCAGCGTGATCGTCTCTTTCGTTTCTTAATCTTTTAATGTCATCATTAGTAAAGACAAGATTAGCGGTGTTATCGTTAATTGCTTTAATGGCATTGTTTGTATTTTTGTTTATGCTTGAAATGCCTTTTCTGGTTTCTTCTGATGCACTTTTAGTAAGCGCGTTAGTCGCAGAAATCATTTCATTAAGTTTTTGTCCAAAAGCCGATGCTGGCGTGTCCTTTTCATAATCAGCTTTTAAATTATTATAAATACTTTGAAACTTGTTTGCCTTTGTGCTAGGGCTATCTAGAGATTGGTCGTTATTTTGTGTAACTACATTACCTCCTGCACTTCCCTTTGCTTTTGTTCCCCTTGCAGACGGAGGCCCAAATTCTGGAACATTTATTTGAGTAGCAGATGTATTGCTGTTATTAGGTGTTGTTTGTAATGCTTGTATGCCCCCTAAAGTAGAAAACTTGTCAGCTTGTTTTTTTCTTAAAGATTGTAGAATTTGTTTATCAACCATAGATCCCGGAACTGCTCCTGTAACAGCGCTTTTACCTTTTAGAGCCGGAAAAAGTTTTTGCATAAAACTACTGCTATTATTATCCTGTGACAACTTTCCTGTGTTTAGCACACCTTCAGGACTGTATGAATACTCATATTTATAAGGAGTCTCTTGGTACAATTTTAAATCATCAACCATTGATTGAGGGACTTTATTATTATTCTTTTTTTCGTCTTTATTTATTTTCTTATCTATTTCTTGTTTCTTTTTTTCTTCTAAAGCTGTTGACATGTTTGCAGGAAAACCTTCACCACCAAATTGACCATCTTTTCTAAAATTTATTATTTCATCTGCAAGAACTTGATTAGTATCTCTTTTGCCAAAGTTCTCTTCACCGGGAAGCGGAACATAGGCTGGATTCATATTTGTTTTTTGAGAATAAGGCATTTGCCCTTGACCAAGAATGTTTTTAATTATTTCCATTAAACCGGGACTGCCACCTTCATCCATGCCTATGGGTTGTTGAGGCTGTTGTTGAGGCTGAGGTTTTGGCATTGCCTGTTGAGACTGTTGAGCCTTGCCTGCCATTCTCATTTGCTGTCTTCTTTTAAGTTCTTGTTGAACAAACATAGATGGTATTTTGTCAGGTCTTTTTAACATCTCCATTAATTGATTGTCAGGTAGCTGTTGTAATAACGCTTGAACTTTTGCTGGATTAATCATGGCTACCTCTAATTATATGGAAACATGTTTTGTGCAAGATTGCCAAAGCTAAAGCCGCCCGGAGCTTGGCCAAAGCCTCCGCCCATTCCGTACATGCCTAGTGCATTTATTCCTAAACCCATACCCTGTTGAAAAGGACTTGGTGCAGGTCTTGTGGTTGAGCCAGTGCTAGTGCCAAATGCTGAAATAGGAAATCCCTGCAACATTTGATTGTAAAAACTAAGTTGCTCGTATGGAAATTGTTTTTGATTTTGAAAGTCTTGGTAAGCTAAGTCTAGTCCTGCTTGGTTCATTGACTGATTAGCTCCGCCTACTCCCTGTAGTAGTCCTAATTGTTGACCAGTCAAACCTTGTCCTAACTGTGTTAAAGCTCCTATACCTTGTGCTGCTTTCATTTGATTTTGTACATTTTGCAACCCAGCCATTTGATTTGCCTTGTCAGCAGATAGTTGTGCTTGTTGCGAAGATATGTCGCCTTTCATAGCTCGGTCAGCATCAGATCTAAATATATTAGCACCAGTTGTATACGCTTTTTCTAACGCTCTAGCTTCTTGATCCGCAATACGATCTTGTAAACCCCTTTGGGCTTCAGCCTCAGCCACAGCTTGTCTGCTGCCACCAAAAGCACCTGCTTGAACTGCTTTTGCATCTCTACCCTGTCTAGCTATATCATCTGCTCTGTAGGCTCTGCTTCTTACTCTATCAAGAACCTGTTCAGTATAAGGGTTCATGTAGTCTTGAGCCGTTTGAGAGTCAAACTTTTGTGACCCTATTCCTCTTATACCTACTTGATCTGGATCATACTGACCTGCATCTTGATACATGCCTGTTGCATCTGCAATATTTTGTTCTCCGTACCCTTGAAGGTCACGAACTTTTTGCATGTAGTCTTGTTGGTCTTTTGTAAAGTCAGCTATTCTAGGATCGTCATAACCTTGATAACCCTGTTCGTATAATTTTTTTACATCTCCAAGTATTTGTTCTATAGGCTCTCTGAATAGAGGCAATAGATCTCGTTTATCCTCGGTACTTGTTGTTGCTGATCCTGATTGACATAAAAAAGCCATTTTATTTTCTCCACAAAAAGCGAGATGTGTCGCCCGCCATAATTGTTACACCCATTTTAACACCTATTCTACTGAACATCTTAGTTTTTCTTTCCTCATCTACTGTTCCAAAGTTTGCTAATAACAAAGGTATCTTTGCTTTAGCCGCAATGTCCTTTGCCATCTTTACCATTGAAAAGAACGCTTTTGATTTACGTTTTTCTTTGGTTACAAAAGACCACTGATCTCCTAACGCCCAATCATCACTCCACCAGAACTGAAATTTGTTTAAACCAATTGTTCCAATTATTTGATTGTCTTGTTCTGCAATGATGATAAGTCCATCATTTAATGTATCTTGTGCTTTTTGAATAACCTTGCTTATATTTAAACTTCCCAAACCTGACTCTTCATGCATCTCCCAAAGCAAATCAAGTATGTTTAAAATATCTGATTGGTCAGCAAACCTACTTATTATTCTTGAGGGCATTTTTACGATCTCTTTCTAGGCGCTTAACACCTGTTTCGTAATTTCCCCCACCATACATTTTAATTTGTTCATTTGGCAAAACATATTCTTTATTACTTAACATAAAAGGCCCAACCAAATCATCCTTTGGGCCGCCCGCTCCTGTTATCTCTCCTTGAGGGCCTCTTGGTGGGCCACCTTGGTTCATGAAAAAATCATACTCACCTCCAACTCTGCCGTATTTAGTTAAGGGTACATTTCCTTGTCCTTCTGTAGCAAATTGATTCATATAATTTTGCAAACCCATAGGGTTTTTGGTAAATGTCATGTTGTCTGTTTGTTCTTCTACAGGCTCACATTTTTGACTTTCCTCATTGTATACATAACCTTCAGGACATGGATCAAGAGGCGTTCCTACACCTTGTATGTTTGTTCTCATGTTTGCCCTATCAATATCTTTTTGCCTATCGTCTTGACGAGCATTATCTGCCGCAACAGTTTTAGCAGTGGCCTCTTTCATCATAGCTAAACCTGTAGGAGTAATCTGGCCTTTGTCGTCTCTTTCATAATCCATAAACTTTGCGGCTAGATTGTGTATTCCCCTTAAAAAAGGATTCATATCTGCAATTTCTTTTTGCAACTCAAAGGTTTGTTCCTTGGGGTTTCTTGTTCCTTGATAGTTTGATAAATCTAAACTTCCCAACCTGTTAGGGCTATATTGAGTGTTGCTTTGCATTCTTTGATTTATGGCAGCCCTTTGTGAAGGAGACATATTTGTTATTGCAGTCTCTTCACCCGGAGACATTCCGCGAGGATCTGAACTTTCTTTAGCTACTAAATTGGTAGTAAAAGTATTTCCACCAGTAGGCTGTTGTCTAACACGCTGTTCCTCAAACTGACGAATGCCCTCATTACCGGGAGCTTCCTTCATTGTTTGTCCCTTATCTTCTGATGCCTCTCCGCAAAAATTTCCCATTACGCTAGTATCCCTTTATCTCTAAGTGCTTTAATTAATGTTGCTAATACATTAGCGACTGCCGCAGTATTTGCTGTTGATACATTTAAACTTTTTGTATCGGTCTCGTTTGAAACAGAAAACCCTGTTGTGTCGTCACCAGTATTTGCTGCTTGATTAATTTTTTCTATCTCGTTCTCAAGGTCATCGACAAGTCTAAATCCCCAACTTTGTAAATCGTCTTGTTCTGGTCTTGGTAGTGTTGCCATTATCTTTCACCATCTGGTTGTATGTCTAATCTTGTTGCGCCTAAACGCCAATCTGCACCCAAATCAGAACTTTCAAATTTGACTGCAAACTGCCTACCCCTTGCTCTGGGATTTATCTTTTTAGTCGAACTGGTCATAGCAAATGCGCCCTTTGACGTATGAGTGTCAGCAGGTGTTTTCCTTGTCTTTACAAAACTATTTAACGTTCCTGTTATTGTTGCGTCAGGTATCATTCTTTGTATAAAGGCAACCTGTTGTCCTTCACCTATATCTATATCAGCAGACTCAATAAATGATGTCATAGCTGACTCGTCATCATTGACACCAATCTCATGATTGTAAAGAAAGTTATTAGAGCTTGCACCTATATTATTGTTGAATGTTGATGCATCAACCCAAGCTGTTCTTGACAAAGTTCCTACATCCCAAACATTTTCTCTGTAGTTATACTTACAGTATTTATCTATTTCGCTTGAGCTTGCAGAACAATAAAACCAAAATACTTCGCTGTGTTGTTTATTCAATCCT
>Ga0163179_10000277_pt1 | contig 35961 bp, 36 predicted proteins | sample AtlANTMetagenome_FD_109643 | JGI IMG/M metagenome (GOLD analysis project Ga0163179, IMG submission 109643) | Marine eukaryotic phytoplankton communities from the Atlantic Ocean - Atlantic ANT 2 Metagenome | ecosystem: Environmental > Aquatic > Marine > Oceanic | place: North Atlantic Ocean... | reverse complement strand
CTGCTGCTGCTGCTGCTGCTGCTGCTGCTGCCACCTCGGGTCAGTACGAGTGTACTCGCCTGTATCTTGCATCGCTGACTAAACCCCAGAAAAGAATTCACACGATGCGCTTGAGAGTGAGGGTGCTCAAGCCTGCAGGCGCGTCGACGTACGCCTGGTTTGCCGGTGCGTAGGCGGCTACTTGAACACCCACAGAGTCACCGGCATTGAGTTGCAGCCGCACTTGCTTCACCGCTGAGTAGTCCTGCACCTGAGTAGCACCACGCGCACTGTTTTGACGCTCAGCATAGGAGATCTGCACGGGGCCGACGCCTGCCGCGCTGCCGCCTGTCGGCGTGACGCGTGCTTGAAACGCGACAGCAATGTTGTAGTCTTCTCCAGGCCCAGTAGACATGACTTACTCATGCTTGAGAAAGTTACGGTACCCTGACGTATACCTCGGTGTACGGCACCACATGGTACCCTGAGATGTCGCGGAGGAGGTGGAAGTTGCTCGTGTCGGAGCTAGTGTAAGGCCAGCCGTTAGGACCCATTGTAAAGCCTTGAGGAGTCTGCCGCTTGAAGGTAAAACCTCGTCCGATGCCGTTACCGATCTGAAAGTCCCTTGTAGTGGTCTCCCACTTCACCAGCTGTACACCGGCAATTGCCGCGTAGTTGGTGCTCGCGTTGGAAGGGTCACTAGCAATGAACGACATTGTAAAGCTGATCTCTCCGCCACTAGGCGTCAAGTACGCAAAGTCGACTGAGGACGGGTACGGAATGCTTGAGTCTCCATTATTGCCGGCACTCATGTCTTTTGCAACGCCGTTGACAGTGAAGCGCGCTGGGTTTTGCCCGATAGCAAGAAAGGTGCACTCACCGAAAATGCGCAAGGTGTACTTCGCCGCGTCGTTAAGGCCAGTGAACTTGCCCCCAATGGTAGCAGTCGCCGTATGAGCAGATTCCTGTAGTCTCAAGGTGCTTAAGCACGTCTCAGTGTTCTGCGCACTAGCGCTGGTGCCATTGTAGACCACGTGCGCCTGCCCAGCAGCATTCAAGCTAAATCCGACGCTTGTAGAAGTGCCACCCCCATCTAACAGGTTTGAGATTGCATATGAGTTAGATGAAGCAGAGATAGCCACGCCGTTCCACTGGCCGACCTGACCATTTATGGATGCAGGGAAGTTTGAGGCAAGGGATGGTCCGCTACAGGGAAGGGTAGTAGTGTGGAAATCAACACTCCATACCTGGTTGTCAGAAGTAGCTCCGTTGTTCGAGGTTGTGGCAGAGTCAATGACCTTGTAGTCGACTGGCCTGCCTCCTCCTGAGTCAAAGCTCGACCAAGCGAAGGTCTCTCCGTCAAAGTACGTCAAGGTTGCATACTCATACCTGCTAGCTGTGTTGTCCGAGGCTCGTTTTAGCAGAATCTCAAGCGCATTACCTCGTTCTCTATCTGGTCGTGCAAGGGCGTTCACAGTAGCCGAGCTGTAGAAGGCTGGTTCAAAGGCCGCAGACGTGCCAACACCGGTACTGACCTGGCTCGTATTCTGGCCGTTGTCGTTCCAAGTCCATTCTGTATCGGTTACCCAGGCTCCATTCTGGAAGGACTCAGTGCCTCGACCACGCCCAACGAGACACCAGGACTTGCTGTCATAAGTCAAGTCCACCTGCACCTCCAGCCCTGCGCTACTTGGAAGAAAGGAATTATTGGTACCGAAGGACATGGTGATGTTTGCGAAGAGTGGCACGGACCAGTTACCAGTGAATTTAAACATGTTGTTGAAAGCAGTCACGTTTGACACATCCCAAGTAGAGATGTCGCGTCTGAAGCTTGTGCAGCTGCGGAACATGTTCCTCATATCTGTCACATTCGACACGTTCCAGGCAGTAATATCGCCGTTGAAAGCGGTGCAGTCGCGAAACATCAACTTCATATTCGTCACCTGCCCTGTATTCCAAGTGCTGATGTTGCCATTGAAGGTGGTAGCGCCGCGAAACATGGATTCCATCAACGTGCAGCTCGACGTATTCCAGTTCGACAGGTCCTGGTTGAAGCTAGTAGCGTATGCGAACATCCCCGTCATGTTTGTGACACTTCCCACGTTCCAGTTGTTCAGGCCAACGTTGAAGCTAGCACAACTGTTAAACAGGTCATACATGGTAGTCACGTACTGCGTGTCCCAACTAGCGATGCCCGCATCCCTGGAGTCCGCACCTAGGCTGGCCAATCTTGGGCCACCGAAGGGGCTCCAGCCCGCGCCCCAGTTTGTGAAACTAGGGCTGAATGCCCAGGTGCCAATAGCACCGTACCTAGCCTCACAGGTGCCGCGGTCTTGCCCAGCTCCAGCGCCGCTGTATTCTTGAAGGGCGGTCTCGAAACCACCACGGCTGTTGGTATTAAACGGGGCCAGGGCCACGGCAGTGAACCGGTCGTCAAAGAACGTACCATTCGTCGTCAGACCCGTTAGAGTTGTGCTGAACGATGAGTTGAGGGCCGACCACTTTGTGACAATGTAGTAGTACAAGGCAGCGGGCCAGAACCCAGAACTCGTAAACATATCGGTCCAAGTAGCCACATTGGACACAGCCCAATCAGAGATGTCTGCTCTGAAGGTAGTGCAGCCGAGGAACATGTAGGACATGTTTGTCACGTTAGCAACGTTCCAGCTGCTGATGTCCTGAGCGAAGGCTGTAGCATCGCGGAACATCTCCTGCATGTTTGTCACGGCAGCTACGTTCCAGCTGCCGATGTCCTGATTGAAGGGGGTAGCGCGGAACATCCCCTGCATGTCTGTCACTGCAGCTACAATCCAGCTGCTGATGTCCTGATTGAAGGGGGCGTTATAAAACATGTACGACATATTCGTCACTGCAGCTACGTCCCAGCTACTGATGTTGCCATTAAAGGCCACACAGCTGCGGAACATAGCCTGCATGTCTGTGACCTTAGCGACGTTCCAGCTGTTAAGGTTCTGGTTGAAGACGTTATTAACGCGGAACATGGATTCCATGTTCGTGACCTCCCCAACGTTCCAGCTGCCGATGTCCTGATTGAAGTAGGTACAATTGTGGAACATGTCCGCCATGTTTGTGACCTTAGCGACGTTCCAGCTGCTGATGTCCTGGTTAAAGGTTATACACAACCTAAACATGTTTCCCATGTCTGTGACCTCCCCGACGTTCCAGCTGCCGATGTCCTGATTGAAGGCTACACAAGCCAGGAACATGGCGGCCATATCAGTCACGCCCGACACGTTCCAGTTACTGATGTCAACGTTGAATTCCGAAGCTTGGTAAGGAGGAGACACGTTCCTGCGGCTGAACATGCGCCTCATACTAGTGGAGCTGGACGTGTCCCAGGTGGCTAGACCAGGGTCGTTGAAGTTGGGGGTTTCTATGAACATCCCGTAGAAGTTCGTCACGTTTGACACGTCCCAGTTCACAAGCGAATCCGTCGTTAGAGTAGGGGCAGGTGCGGCTCCCGATGAAACCACCCACCCAGTTGAAGGCGGCAGCCGATTAGGCGTCGTTTGAGTCGTGTTCCGGTACCAGGCCGCTGTCAACGGGTGATGCAGACGCCACTCCGGTACGTTCGTAAGAAAGACGAGCACGTTCTGCGCGTCCTTCGTGTAGTTTTGCTGGAATATGCCGCTGTCAAGTGTGTAGTCTCGCACGTAGGTGCCGTTGGTGTCTGCTCGACCAGCGCCGCTAATCGTCACCGTGTCGCCAGAAGCCAAGGCTGAGCACCCGGAGAACGCTTCAAACATGTTGGTCACGTACTGCGTGTCCCAATTAGCGATGCCCGCATCCCTTGGATCAGCGCCCATCCCTACCCCATACTGCTGTCCATTCCCCCAAATCCCCCCAGCAATAAAGAGGCCCGTATTATTGCCTGCACCAGTTTGCCATGATGTCAGAGTAGGGTCGAACCTCCAGCTGCTAATAGGACCGTATCTAGCCTCACAGGTGCTGCGGTCTTGCCCAGATGCTGCGCCAAAATACTCGTTCAGCGCGGTGTACAGGCCGCCACGGTCGCCACCAAACCCGGGAGCGGCGTTGGTCAGAGAGTCAAAGAGAGCGGCGGGGTTGTAGAACTCACCCGTCCTGAAGTAGACGTTGAAGTGTAGCTCGTACGTGCCGGTCTCAGTGATGACGAGCTCGTTCTTGGCAGTATTGAGCAGGTTTTCACCAAGGAGCGTCTCCCAGCCACCGTTGCCGTTATGACCAAAGAGGGCCCACTGTGTGTTCGGCAGACTGTCCGCCGTGCTGTACAGCCCCGTGGCGCCACCGGTGAAGTTCGTAGCGGCCGTGTTTGTCAGAGTGCAAACGTGAAGCCGCTTGCGCTGCAGCTCGACGACCTCACTGAACCTGGTGTTCCTGTCCTTCCAGTAGGGCTTACTAGAGAGGAAGTCGGCGTCGGTCGTCAATATGTACTGGTGCCACTCTGCCACAGTAGCCTGCGAGGTAGGCGGGCGGGTGTTAGCCGGTGTGACGCCGGGAGCTGTCTCGTCTATGTACATCCTGACTCTCCTATCCCCCTCACCCAAGGGAACTGCTCGGTTGAATTGCAGATTGACATCATTACCAGTGCCGAGGGGCGCGGGCCGGAGCGTGATAGGCACGTTGAGCGGCGGCACGAAGTTGCAGGTCTCTTTGAAGACGCACGCGTCCGACTCAAAGGTCATCAATCCGTCGCTAGCTGGAGGAACAAAAACTGCCTCCTTCAGCTGCACGCCACCAATAGCGGCTGCGACAGCTGTTGTCCAAGTACTGCTATACGTCAACGTAAAGCTCAGCTCTCCGTTGGTAGGCGACTGCGCATTGAAGGTGACGTAGGCTGTCGATACATCTGTCGTTTTCACAACACCGTTCACTGTAAAGCTTGTATAGATCAGTGATTGTTCCTCAGACGAGGTGCCATCATCGTAGATCTCGAAACCGGCGTGTCCGAAGATGCGCATGTCATACGTCTTTGCGTTGTCGAGGCCGGTAAACTTGCCCCCGATGTCGCTCACGCCCATGTCTTGCTTTATAAGCACATAGTCTGTGCTCACATTGAACTTAGTGGTACTGCTTATGCCCCCCTTATGCTCCTTACCAGCTGCGTTGAAGCTGAATCCAACGCTAGTAGAGTTTCCTTGCCCGTCTGTCAGGTTTGAGAGCGTATACGATTGGGTTGAGTTGCTAAAGGTACTACTTGTCGTTGTGATGCTGTGCCACGCGCCGACCTGACCAGCAAAGGGCACAACCTGGCCGTTAGAGCTAGCTGCCGACCCACTGGCAGGAGGCCTAGTAAACGGAGATTGGTCGAACAACATGTCAATACTCCATGGCCCTAGCGACGAGGAGGAACCAGGGTCGATAACCCACTTGCCGTGCGCGAGGTAATCGCCGCCGATACCTGCTGCCGATGATACCTCCCCGCCGTCCGTACCAAGCAAACTCCTTACCTGGTAGCTCACCGGCATTACATTAGCTCGATGAGAAAGTTTGCTGTTACACTTGAACTACACACCACGACCCATCTGGGTGTCCGACGACAGCGCACGACTGCTGCTGCTGCTGTTGCTGCTGCTGTTGCAGCCGCTGCTGATGCTGCCTCCGCAACTGCAGTGTCCTCAGCTCAATACAGGACACTATCAGCATTATGTAAATCATCACTGTCAGCACACAGGCCACTACCGCCTGTGTGAGGTCGTTCATCACACATATGCGGTTTGATTTTCCATCGCTCATCTGCAGCAAGATGCTACCGTACGGACCGATGTATACGCCAGCCCAAATCGTAAGACGCATAAGGAGGGCCGCGGCCACCCATATTCAGCGAGTGTTGAGAGGTATGTCTGTTCGGGTGCGGCGCCGCTCGACTCACTCAGTGCTTACTGCCACCGAACTCCGTGTGCGCGGTGGTAGGAGTGGGAGGAAGCGCTCAATCGGTGGACCTGTACGGTGGCACTTGGACGGCCTAACCCTGCCTAACCCTAGGGCGGCTACGAGACGTATCTAGGGCGGCTAATCGTTCTCCCGCCCTCGCTTCCGTTCTCCCGCCCTCGCTTCCGGTACTGCCTGCCAGGTAGACGAATCCCTGTGTACGTGGAGCTCCACGTTCTCCACTCCCCTGCATGCCGCGCCCAGTGCGAGTATCGTTTCCTGCGCAGCCGCACAACACGGGCGTTAGCCTCAGTCTGATATCTACCAGAGCGTATCAAACCAAACCCATTTCCAGAGAGGGACACTTGGGTATCACCTTGCCTGAAGTCAAGCGACTGAGGCCCCCATCTGTTCATTTTTATTGCCTTCTGCGACCCGAGTATCATACTAAAGAGCTCCAACGGCAACTCTACTAGTCTCTGCAAGAGCCGCTCGGGCAGGCTGAGCAGACTCATCTCGCACAGACAGGCAGAAAATTCAATACTGTCAGGTTTGCTGTCAGGTTTGGCCTAGGCTGTCAGGTTTGCTGTCAGGTTTGGCCCTTGAGCTAGGCCGAGTTGACTCAGTGTGGATTAGGGTTAGCTCCCCTACCCCCACTGTACCGAACCCACCACCCCCCGACCCCAGTACAGTTAGGGTTTAGGGTTAACCTAGGGTTAAAGTTGTACTGCCGCGAGCTAAGAGTGCGAGCTGCCGTCTTTGTCCCGCCCTTCCCGCCCTTACCCGCCCTTGACCCGCCCTTGACCCGGGGTCGACCCGACCCAACCGACCTGCCGACCAGTGGACCCGTCCGTGGGTGGAGGCGCATGGACGTGTCCGGGTCGCGCTATATAGGACTTCTTTTTTTCATCGCGTCACGCTCTACTGCAGTACGACCGACACTGGGACACACCGCGAGTACGGCGGGGTGAGGCGCGTCAGCATCAGATGCGTCTACGCGCTCCTTGCCTGTAGGCATTAGGCGCCCATACGTAGCGGCGCTTCCTCCCACTCATGGAGCCGCGCCATCGCAGCGCTGCGTCCTTCTTGTAACGCTCAAGCAGAGCAGCCCAGCGGCCCCTCCTGCCTCTCCACACTCGCTGTATGTCAGTAATAGCCCTAAGGAGGTTACTCACAGCCTGTCGCGTGACAGCCACCATCACACGACAGCCATCAGAACTATTATCTAACTCTCTGGCACTATGTCAAGTGGCACACGCCTGTTCAACTTCAAGCCGCGCCGTGTGCGTACTAAGGTCTTCGCGCGCACTCCATCTACCAGTGCGTGGTCTTACCCATCCAGGCAATACTTTGACCTAAGCATGGTTGATGAGCCCATCAGGCGCGGCACACCGCTAAGTGCTAACCACCCCGCTGTACTGAGCAGGCCTGATCCTTCAAGTGCACTTCTACAAGTAAGGGCCACTGTGACTAAGTTCTGGCAAGAGAACTACCTGCGCATACGTCGCGTCATCACAAGGCTGTTGACTGCGCAAGGGTACACAAGGATCAGCTTCCGCACTCTAGCCGGCACGTTGAAGCTCATACGTAACGCGCGAGTGGGTGGCTTTACGCAGGATGGGGACGACCTCAGCCAAGCCGCAGCGTGGAACAGGTCCTATTTGAGTCACACACGGCCAGCCGCAGCGGCGCGACGTGAGGCGCTAGGCCAAGGAAGGGGCGTAGAGGAGATCTATCTAGCGGGGTCACTTAGAGGCACCGTCAGAGAGGCTGAGCATAGTATTATCCATGAACTGCTCCACAACTTCGCTCGTGTGCGCGGGCGTGTGTTAGGCTCACCGCTCGACCACCGCGTCATGCATGCACTCGGCGAGCGGGGTCAGCCTGATATGTGCGACAGATATGGCTTCCAGCGCCCCACGCGCACTTGCCCCGTGTTGCCCTAAGGCTGAAGGTATCCGACAACACCACGGCACAGCTCTAGCCAGCGGTCATCAGGGATGGCACCGCGCGCCCAGTTGATCTCCCACGTCACGAAGCGAATGTTCCCAGCCCAGTAGCCCGCAGAGGGTATGATCTGATCCACGCTAGGCCGGGTGCTCATCTGCTGCATGTCGAAGGCCTTCCCCGACACCGCGCATCTGTAGCCGTGCTGCTGCACATGCTTGTCCCACTGCTCCATGTACAGCTCCTTAGTGATGTCCTGTGTACGCTTGCCCTTGTAGAGCGATACGACCTGCGCGTGTAGAGTCTCCGCTGTCGTGACCTTCCTCCTGTTCGGCGCCGAGCGTAGGTCACCGCGGTCCAGCATCCTGGCTCTGCACTCCCTAGATCGCTCTGTAGAGGTCTTTGGCATGCTTATACTACAGTATTAGAATATTCCAAGTACAAAACAAGTATGGAGAAGATCAGCGACTCAGATAAGGCCCTGGTGCTGTCTCTCGTGCACGACCACATTAAACACAACCCAGTGGCATACTCGAGCTACGTCGGGCCGCACTACTCGGTGCGCAGGGCAGGGAAGGTGCGCGTTCAGCGGAGGCGCGCTACGCTCACTCTCGCACACGTGGGCGGACACTGGCGCATGAAGGCCATGTACCGGCGCTTGCTAAGGGCGCTAAAGTGTGTGTGCAAGTGGCACGACTACGGGGGGGAGCCCACCATGCCGCTAGTGGGGCTAGACCCACAGCCATTGCAAGTCGCGATGTTCACTTCAGGGGATGGGAGTGTCGGGTGGGTTGGTATCTAAGAGAGCAGCCCCTCGAGGAGCTTGTCCCAGTCCAGCGAGCCCTCGTTCAAAAGCTCGTCAAAGGCGTTGACCACGTCAGCCTCAGCCGCGGGTGCGTCCTTGTTGTTGAGCCCGTTGATCTCGCGAAGCGACTGGAGCTCGGCGTTCTGCGCGCACAGCTGCCGCTCCATGACGGCCTTCTGCTGCTGGACAGCGAACAAGTCCTTCTTGACGGCGTCATACTTCTCCTTCCAGAGGAGCTTGACGTCCTTTGCCTTGCCCTCCAGCTCGATGCTGAGGTTCTTCATCTGCGTCTCCTTGAGCACCTGCTCCAGGCAGCGCCCCTCGCGGAGGCCCTCCTCCTTGCCAAAGTTACGCTCGGTCTGCCCGATCATCGCGGCGATCTTCCACTCGCGGTTCCTCGCCGCCGTGATGAGAGACTGCACCGCTTCCTCGTGCAGGGCGGCCTTGCACGCAATCGACTCAGCACTGGGCGGCGGCCAGCTGGTCAGCGAGTCCTTGAAGATCTCGCTCATCCGCTCGATGGGCTCGGTCAGCGCGGGTGAGAGCGGCCGGACCCCCCACGCGACGATCGGCTGGTGGCGCTTGCGCGGCGTGCCGCTGCCGACGCTCTTGACGGCAACGAGGCTGCCGTGCTTGGGCACCTCGACGCGGGGCTCGGCACACTGCTGCGCGGTGCAGTTCTCCGCCACGATCATCTGCAGGGCGTCGCCGAGTCCTCCCTCCTCGTGGACCCGCAGGAAGGGTGCCGTGATGCGGTTGACCATGGCGGTTGGCAGTTGGCAGGTAGAGGGAATCCGAATGTCGGGCACTTTTCACCAGACGCCGAGTTGGGTACTGCTATGGCTCCCAGACTGGAAGTGGCCAAGGTGCGCGCCTTCACGCCCCGCGAGCTCAGGACGTGGTGCGAGCGCCAGCCGATCGACACGATGCTCAGCATGTTCCCGATCGACTTCCAGATCTCGATGCACTGCTGTGCGATGAAGACCACCATCTGCGGCAACGGTTTCGCCACCGTCACTACGCCGTACCGCCCCACCCTCTACCGGATGTCCAAGGTTGGCGCCTCGGCCATGAACCGCGCCGCGCTCATCTACTGGTACGCCTCCACCATGCCGCTCGACTCGTGCCTGGCCATCCTTGGCTACTTCGGCGTGCTCGGCCCAGAGGGCTCTGCCGACCAGCGTCGCCGCATCATTCATGTTCAGGAGCTGTACCAGTATTACGAAGGCAAGCTGCCGCCGCGCCGCACCTCGCGCCTGGAGATCGCGCCGGGCGTGTCTGTGCAGGATGACGCGTTCGTGAGCAAGGACCTCAACACCGTCTGGCTCAGCCACGGGATCACCTGCCCAGGTGCGCCCGGCGTCGTCAAGCTCTCCGACTTCAACCAGGCCTCGAGGGCGATGTGCCAGGTGCAGATTGACTCGCGGCGCAACAAGGATGCCGCGCTGATCCTCATGGACATCGCGAGCCGCTGGAAGGAGACCGACCCCCTGGCGGCGCTACAGCGGTGGGGCGAGTGAGACACTTGTTCAACTCCTGTGGGCGAACGGTCGCTCCCTGGGCGTCGAGCGGCGAGGGGGGTGCGGATCACATACGGGGGCCGGCGGGGGGGCGAAGAGCGGGCTCTCGGGGGCAAAGAGGGGCGCGTACTTAGAAGGGGGGGGAGGTCTGCAGCGCGTCTCCTGCAGCTGTCGCTACACCGGCCGTCCGCTTTCGCTCTTTTCGTACTGTAACAATGAAACAACCAAACAAGGGACATGCAGGCCTGTGCGCCCGTACTCAAACACTACTCCGACACCAACACTGGGTGACTACACAGGGAGCAGGCCGGCAGGCGCGGCCGGGGTCAGCAGCGAGCGCTACGCTGTGGCTGCAACCGCAGACGAGGCCGCCTCGGGCTCATCGTTGGGACCGAACATCTGCACCCCCAGGAGGTCGATGCGGTGCTCCAGGTTGAGGATGAGATTCTTCATGGCCTTGAGCGTCTTGTTGATCTTCTCGAGGGTGTCGGTGAATGTCGCCTTTGCCTGGAAGAGCTCGGTGTTGATGGCGCTCACCATGGCGTCCAGGTTCCCGAGGCGCTCGGCGGTCCGCTGGTCGAACCCCAGGCAGGAGTCGTTCAGGGCGTCGACATCCTTGCGCAGTTTGTGCAGGAACTCCGCCGGCGGCGAGGACACAGCGTCGAACTCGCCGCCGAGGCAGCGGTTCAGCGCGCGAGCGGACATCTTGACCTGCGAGGGCGTGATCGGCCCACGGGGGCGCAAACCGCTGCGAGCGCGTCCGGGAGCGCGCGGCGCGGCCTTGTGCTTGGCGATGGCGCGGCTCTTGGGCTGGAAGGACATGGCGACCGGTAGCGATCTCTCTGCGTCACGCGGAGTTCGAAAAAAGAAGAAAACAAGAGTGGGGGGAGAGAGAGAGAGAGAGAGAGAGAGAGAGTGTAGTGTGTGTGTGTGTGTGTGTGTGTGTGTGTGTGTGTGTGTGTTTATTTCTTTTCTCTCCCCTCAGTATCATTTCTTTATCAGTACTAGCACCATTTCTTTTCCCTTGCGATCTCCCGCTCGAGATCGCAGGAAATTTCCCTGACCTCCCAAACCCGGGCGCTTTTGGTGTTTCAGGAAATGCTGGCCACTCCTGTTTTTGCCCACCACCGAACTTCGGTTGCTCATGTCGGATTCCTCCCCTCGATTTCTTTTTCCCCGAGGAACAGGAACGAGGAACGTGGTTGGGGCATCTAACTTCCCCCCCTTTTCCCAAAACACCAAAAGCGCCCGACATTCGGGTTCCTCTTGGAGATCGCGATCTCCCGGTTTCGGAGAGGCGCCGTACTGGTAACCCAACGGTGGCCAAACGGTCGCCTGCCGAACGGTCGCCTGCCCTGCGCGCGCCGGGGGCCGGCCAGCCGCTCCGGGAGCACCAGGGGCACCAGATGCCGCGCGCGCGCGCGGTGGCGCCCTCCCAGACCGGCAGGAGGTCGACGCCGCACTCGGTCTTCCTGACGGCGAAGCAGACACCGACGCAGGGCACGTTCGGCTGCAAGGTCGTCGCCCAGCACGGCGAGGAGGGGGTGTGGTACCCGCTGGACGCCGACGTGTTTTCCGACGAGGAGCCGACCGACACTGAGAGCTCGATCAACCTCTCCATCTGCCAGACCTTCCTCTCCAGCGTCTGCGCGCTGGCTGACGCGCCTGGCGAGGCTGGCGGGATTATCGCCCCCGTCGCCACGGCGGCGCGCTCCGCGCTGGACGCGTACGACCGCGGCGAGGCGGACTCGTTCTCCTCGTTCTTCGACGTCTTCCCGACGACCGGCTCGATCCCGCAGCTCTCCTTTGTCAACCGGTCGCCGACGTCGCCGCTGCCGACTGAAGTGCAGACTCTGCTCGATGACCCCGCCGAGCGCAAGAAGTATGTGACGCTCGACATGTACTACGAGGAGGGCGAGCCGGTGCGCTACGTGATCTCCCCGGTGCGCGCGCCCAACTCGGCCCGCAGTACGCCCCGCCGCCCCTTCTCTGCCGGTCGCGTCTGCGCCAGCCGCAGAGCAGCCTGCGCGCAAGTCGATCTCGGGTGCCTAGCTCTGGCAGTTCGCCGCGCGCGCGCCCCTCCTTCTGGCTCCGGCCTCAGCACACCTAGCGCTCGCTCCTCACCGATCCCCATGTAGGTGCGCGCCCCCGTTCGCCGTACACAGTACCAGCTCGGAGGCCCCCCCGACTGCGGCTGGCGCAGACGCGGCCGGGCGCTGTCACGCATGGAGCCTCCTAGCGGCCCTCCACACTGCAGTAAACCCTAGCCGGCCGGGGGAAGTCTAGCCCACACCGTACGCTAGCCCTGGGCCCCGGGGCGCCGCCTCGTTCGCTAGCGGGCCCGCGTGAGATCGCTTGCCCCACGGCCGGCCGACGCACTCGCGCGAGACACCCGCCGGAGATGCCCGCCGCTCGGCCCTCCTCCCGGCCGCCCAGCTCCCCCCCGCCCCACGCCGCTCCGTGAGCACCGAGAACCCACCTCCCTCTCGCCCTCCTAGCCGTACGCCCGCTCAACTCGGCGTAGTTCGGCCGCGGTGCATGATTAACGGTCACACAACTGCGTCTGCGCCAGCCGCAGCCGCCTCCGCCGCCGCCTCCTCACCACACTCTCACCGCCCCCCCACACCTCTAGACTGCCTGGCCGCCCATCACACATGGCGGGGCGGGATTCTGCGCCTCGTACTCAGCCGCAGCCGCCCTCCACGCATCGCAGCCCTTGCAGCCAGGGCAGTCCGTGGCAACATCAGCAGCCGGCCCGTCACACCCGAGTCCCATCGCACTTAGCGCCTCGTACTGTCTGTGCATCCACTGCAGCCACCTCTCCCACCCCTCGTCGTGCGCATCCGGCCGTTTGTTCAGGTATGTCTCTAGCACCGCGATCTCATGGTCGTAGCCGATGCGCTCCCTCATAGCAGCGTCGCGTTGTAGCTTCGGGCAGTGCTGGCGCGTATGCCCGTAGTAGTGGCAGTAGACACACGCCCTCGGTTGTATGCTCCCTCCCATCGGCCCCCCGCGGTGCCCTAGCACTCTAGTGATCTCGTCCATCAGGCACTTGGCCTTCTGCCACTGGTCAGCATGGGTAGCCGCTAGTTGAGCGCGGAGAGCCGTCACCTCGGCCCTGTTGCAGTTGCGCGGGCGGTACCCTGAGCACCTGCCCATCTCAGTGTCTTACTTGGAAATAGGCTGGCCGCGTCTACCTGGCTGGCCTCTCGGAGCACACCTTCAAGGGCCAGGTGCGCTGCGACATCTCGGTGCTCCAAGACGAGTACCTCGACGAGCTTGGGCCTAACGAGACCGCCATGCTCATCCTCTCGCCTGGCCGCCTCGGACGCGCCTCCGCTGCCCTGTACAAGTGCGCCGCGCAGCAAATCTCCACCAAGTGCGAGCTCGTCTCCGTGCAGGGGCCAGATCTCGGCGCCGTCCCCAAGGAGATCCTACCCATCACGCTCAACGGCCCCGGCGTCACGCAAGAGGAGTTCCGCCTCTCGCACAAGCACCACCCCGGCTTGACCTCAATGTTCTCGGCGCGGCACGTCCAGGCAGCGGCCTGGGAGTTCCGCAAAGCGTCGGACGGTGTGCGCATGCCTCCACCTGCCGCGCCGCCACGGCCACGCTCGGCTGGCTCCACGGGCCGCTCGTCGCGCTCGGGCTCCGAGGCGTCGTTGTTTGGGGACTCGCTCGTGGGCATCGACGCGTTCACCACCGCCCGCGGCCTCGAGGTGCAGTTCTCGAGCGCCGTGCCACAGAACAGTGAGTGGCCGGTGCTTTGCAAGACCGAGATCACCACCGACCGGCACGGGCAGGTGGTCTGCACGCAGTACCCTTGCGCGTCCTTCGACGTCACGGCGGTGCTCGAGCGCATCCGGCCTGTGCGGGAGCAGCACATGGAGGCGAGCGCCCTCGACGACACCGTCTTCCTCATGCTGGGCGTCTCGCACAAGGGCAGGCAGTACGAGGTCCTCTGGCAGACTAACACCTACAAGACCCAGGAGGAGGCAAACAAGATCCTGCAGACTGCGCACCACGCGCTCGGGCTCTACAACATGGGCTCGAACACCATCACCAAGTTCGAGCTCTTCCTGACCGACAAGGCGCCGCCCGGCCCACCAGTCGAGACGATCGTCGCGTGGGGCCAGACCAACCAGTACGTCGTCTACAATGGCCCCGAGGCGATCGACATCGACAAGCTGGACTCGGTGCAGTTCTTCGTGCCGCTTGTCGAGACTGGCATTGCGTCGCCGCCGGTGTCCTTCCTACAGCCTAAGGGGCCGCTCGCGGGGGCGATGCGCCCGCCAAGCTTGGGCTGCACTGGTGTGTCGCTGGTCAACGCGCACATCATCCTGCAGTCGTTCGTGCTCACCCTCAAGACGGCGCTTGGGTGCTTAGCTAGATGTTGCACGCATTGTAGACAGCAGGCGCGAGCTTACTCAGGGCAACGGCGAGATCGATCGCGCCCGCACACGCAAGGGAGAAGACTACAGTAGCACAGCACTCGCAGCACAGCTCTCCACACCACAGCGACCACTGTGGCATTTCCTCTGTGTCCTCTGTGTCCATTTGCCATGGCACTGGAATATTAGGAGCAACGCCCCCTTCTTCTACATCATGATTGGCTGGATTGCGACCAACACCGCGGCCTTGGAGCTGCGCTTTCGGCGCGAGCAGGCGGACATTCAAGGCCGAGCGACCGCCGCCATCCTCTACTTTGAGGGAGCGCCCTCGTGCGGCAAGACGACGATCCAACGCGCCGGCATGGACCTACTTGGCCTCACCACGTCGATGTCGGGCGAATCGACGCCCATCTCCTTCCTCGCCGCGTCCACCAAGTGCTCCCTCCCGCTGCCCGTGGACGACGTGACCAGCAAGAAGGCCTTCGGCGACGACATCGTGCGCACCCTCTGCAACTCGACAGCGCGCTGCGCGCAGGCTGTGCCTGGCTCCTACACCGGCACACCGCGCGGCGTGCCCATGATCACCTCCAACGTGTCGATGGACTGGGATGAGGCCGCTCAGCAGCGCGTGCTCAACTACCAACTGCCTACGCTGGCCGAGCCCGACGACCCGGAGGGGTACAGCCAGGCGTGGAAGGCGTTGGCCGAGTTCTCGCGCAAGATCCCTGACTCGATTGGCGAGGGCCACCGCACGCTTGCCAACACCGCCGGGGCGTGCTTGTGGCCGCTAATTCACAACCAGAACGACAAGGAGTACATCGAGGACCTCTCGGTTGGCCTCCTCGAGCTCATCGGCCGTGGGCCGCACGCCAAGCGCACGCGCGTCGTGTGCAACTCGTCTGCCTTGCTCGCCCGCGCGCTCCAGTTCTGCCTCTTGACGCAGGCCGACCACTCCGAGGTCGCGCCGGTCATTGCCGAGGTCGCCATGTCGCTCGACGTTGCGATGCCGCAGGACAAGGCGGGCTCGCTTTCCGACCTGGTCGCGGCGATTCGCCTCGCCGAGTCCCTCTGCGGCAACCTGCACAACCCGCTGATAGACTTGCACAACAAGGTGCACGTCACGCGCCCGCTGATCGGCGAGTGCGTCATGATTGCGATCCACCTGATGCTCTCTACGCGCGGCCCACTCAAGCGCGTGGACGTGCACCTGAAGCTGAACGATGTCCTCACGGCCTGCCGGAAGGACAACATCAAGGTGATCCCCTTCAACTTCGTGCAGTACAACGCCTTGCTTCTGCGCGTGCAAAACGAGTCCGGCGAGCTCCCCACTTTCCGCGAGTACAGCGACTACGAGGAGAAGGACATGGCGACGCACCTCGCCCTGCAGATGCCCAAGAAGGTCTGGGATGCGCACGTCAAGGCGTCGGACCTGGCAATGCCCTCCACGCGCGACGAGTGGATCGAGCGCATCCACGCGTCTGACTTCATCTCGGAGTATTGCGGCGAGTCTCTGCGGGACGCGATGCCTACGCAGCTGCGCGAGATGGCCATCTGCAAGCCGCTCTGCGAGCTGCCGACGTACGCCGCCGACTACGCTGAGGGCTGCGGGCCGTACGACGCGAGCCCCGCCGCGCTGATTGCCAAGTGCGCGGCCAACGAGCCTTGGGAGCCCATCTACAACTACCAGCTGTCGGACGGCACTGTTGTCGGGTTCGAGGACACCCCACTCTATGACAAGGGGTTTAACTTGCCCATCCTGTGCACGAACGGGCGCGACGACGACATGCAGTCCATAGATGACCTTCACTCGGCAGACATGACCGGCGACCGTTCTGTCGCTGGCTCGAATCCCGCCTCGCCTAAGTTCGGCTCGCCCCTGTCCGACCTTGACGGGAACTCGATGCGCGGAAACGTGCGACCCTACGTGGGAGTCTCCAAGCGGCGCCGCGCTGTCATTGACGACGACGCAAGCGACGACGAGAACCCCGCTGCCGAGCAGGTGAGCTGCATATTCCAGCAGCCTCACTTACTAGTATAAGTTCAAGCAATATGTAACCCGCACCGCCTCCTACCCACCCCTCCCCGCAATGAACCGACACTTACACCTTTTGCTCGATCAGGTCCGTTATTCTTTTTACGCTATAACGGCCATTTTGGTACTTAGCTCGCGCATACTGGTAGGCGTCCGAGTCCTCGGGCGACGAGATGATTGGTGGATTCGGCGAGTGCACCGGTGTGAACAAGTTTGGCCACGTCTGCCGCGACCCGTGCAGCGCCAGCTCGCAGCTTTGCAAGGTGTGCCTCTCGATCGGGCAGTCAGAGCGCATGTCCGACTCTCAGTGCCTCGACAGGGAGGCGGAGCTCACGTGCGACTTCCTGGCCGACGAGGCCGACGACGACGATCCGCCCTCGCCGGACATGGATGAGGCGGCGATGGACGGACCAGAGCCGCCCTCGCCGCCGTTCTCTCCGCCCGGCTCCACGCTCGCCTCCACGCTCACCTCCTCGCCTTCTTTCGACATCGGCGGGGGCGACCTCACCGCGGAGGACGCCAAGTTCGAGCAGCTGGTCGTCTACCTCAACGACAAATTCCAAATTTCCTCTCACTGCATGGTCACGCCGCAGAGGGTCAAGAGCCTCGAGCAGCGCTTTGGCGATGAGTCGCCTGAGATCCCAAAGATTGACTTCACGCCCATCAACGTGGCCCCCTGCACGCTGCCGACGCCCACGCTGCTCAAGCCCGTGATGACGACGCCTCTGCTCCCAGCGCCGCCGCCCTCACCGATCTTCAAGCCTGTGCCGCCGCCGCGCACGCGCACCCTTCTCCGCCGCAAATACTCGCCGGACCCGTACCCGGTGCACTGCTGCCCAATGGTGTGGCCGCTCTAGGGGCGCATTAGACGCGTCTCCCGCAGTGGCCGCTCTAGGGGCGCATTAGACGCGTCTCCCGCAGCGCGCAGTAGAAGCTGTATGCTGCAGCCATTAGTGGTATTGGTGCAGGCAGACGCTGGACGAACTCTACCCTGGCGCCTGACATGAGCAATTGTGTGAGCAGTGCCTCCATTTTCTGTTCTTTAAGAAATATGATTTACCTCCCGTTCGCTAGCGCTGCGCACGGCCGCCGGCCAAGACATCGACGCGAGTGGGCCCTGCCTGGAGTTGGCCAGCCACTCTCCGAACAGAGGAGTATCTGGTACTACGCGCGCTCACTCTTCAATTTCTGATACTATAGTGTCATGGTCAAACCGACATTCAAGGCCACGATCGACCTCACGCCCGACACGGACGCCAAGCCTGCTACGCCACCCGCTCGGCTGCCACCTCAGCTCCCGCCGCCGCTCGCTCGTCAGCTAGCAGCCGTCACCTCGGAGGGGACGAGCAGCGCGGAGTCAATTAGCTTTGAGCTCCCCCCTGAGCCTAAGAAGCCTGACCTTGGCGCGTGCCCAGCTTCCGCGGCCTGCACTGCCGGTGTACCAGTCAGCTACTCGGACGAGCCGTACGACCCCCTCTGTCTGTTTCAGGCTCTATTCGGCTCCTTCCTTGCTGGGGCAGTTGTGGGCGGAGTGCTGGTCTATGCTTTTTCTAGTACTGAGTATGTGGAGATCGAATGAGGACAACGTTCCTAGTGGTGCTACGTACGAGCGCTGTGGGGGTGGGGTCACTGACTAAGCGGGCATCAGAGGCGCTCGAGTCGATTTTTGGTGACGAGCTGAAGGTGCACAAGCTGTACAGCTGCAAGGGCGAGATTGAGGCTATCAACACCGAGTGTGAGCTAACCATCGAGGAGGTCGATGACGAGTTCGTGGCCAAGTGCCTGATCGACGTGGACGCGACGGCCAAGGCGCAGCTGTCCAAGGTTCAGATTGGCGACTACCTGGCAGAGCAAGGCATCACGACGCCAGCGTGGAAGTTAGAGAAGCGCATAGTAAAGTAAATCCAATTTAGAGGTAGCATGGCTCCAAGAAGCACTGTGGTAGAGGAATGCTTTACGGTCACGTGCCAACACACTAAGCAGAAGCTCTTCACTTGTTGGAAATGTGGACAGCGGCGTCCTTTCTATAAATTCCCTGAGGTAGACGGAATTGAACAAACACTAGACAGTCTGATTGAGCGCTACGCGCTAGGCACGCCGCCATGCTGCCACACATGCCAAATACGGCTAGTTTACAAGCGGCCACTTAACCCTAAGGCGCTAGCAGCCTCAGCAGAGTTCCTTTGGCACCTGTAGCTCGCTCCCATATTGCTCGATCCACACGCCCTCAACACACACCCACTCAGAATGAGGCGCAGTTGCGCGCCACTTGCGCTTACTCGGCGGCTTATACTTTCTTTCTGATTCTGGAGTATCAGACATGGTAGTGACACTCTACTGTATGACTACTAAGAAGAAGTTTGACGTCGACAACCCAGAGGTAGTGATCCTCAAAAATGGTCGATTCGCGTACAGGGCGATGTGCCCCACCAAGGGCAAGGAAGGTAAGGACCTCTTCGCATACAAGTTTTGTAGTAGTGAGGACCACAAGCGCTACACTGACAGCCTAACAACTTCCAATGCGCCCTCAAGTGGATGCCCATCTCAGCCCGCATCGACCGAGCCTATCGCGGAGTGAGGGGCATACAAAGCCTGACACCGAAGACGGGCCAGCAGTGGAAATACAAGGGTGGCTCAGTAGAGCGCGCACCGAGCGTGAACCTCGGCAGTGGGTCGTATACAGACCACAAGCACCCAGGTGAGAGGCTGCCGCGTCGCTATCAGGAGTCCAACTTCTTCGTAACGATCAACACGAACAAGGCGCCCGACGGGGAAGTCGAGACGGCAACAGCCGTTCACCACTGCGAGCAGATGCTTTCCCACCTCTCCGGCACGGCGACACTCAACAGAATCCTGCGCTTCGGCCCTAGAGACCAGCACTACGCGAGGGACCGCTTCGAGGACGTGATCGCTGACGTCGACTGGCAGTCTAACGTGGAGATAGGCGACCAGCAAGGGCGCGTACACGCTCACATATGGGTCACGGTGAAGCACTACTCTCAGGTGCAAATTGACATCCCAAAGCTAACACAGGAGGCCAGGGTGGCTTTTAATGCAGGCCTCTCACTGGGGAGCAAGCTACGAGTCATTAATCCATATGTTAACGTGAAGCTACTTCCACAGAGCGACTTCGCTGACATCATGCGCGGCTACATGGCCAAGGCGGCATTGGAAGGAGGATCAGCCGAGACATAATCTAATAACAGACTACCATGAACATCCGTTTTGCAAGTGTAATGGCCTTCTATGCCTACCTTACCTTCCAGTTGGGGCCACAGTATCTGGGCGAGCCACAGGGCTATCTAGCCGGGGCAGCAGCCTCTTACGCGCTGTACGAGGCAGTTGGGCGTGAGTTCTCGGGGTATTAGTACTCGCTCTTAGGCGCAAACAGTGATGCGTGTCTAATTAGCGAGTCATAAGACGCCTTCTCCACAAGCTGCGGTGAACCCCGACTTGAGTGTGGCCAAGTAGGTCCATGCCGGGGCCGGCGCCACCACTGCTTCAGCTTCACAGTCTCCCATGGAATGGCGGCCTGTCGGAGCGCTTGCTTCTGCGCGCGTTCGAGGCGCGTCCACTCGCGGTCGCGCTCTAGGCATTTAAAGTATTTTTGGGTGCAAGGGTTCTCCTTTAGCCAAGCCATGTACCGGTTGTTCGACGTCGTCCTAGGGTCCGGCGGTGGCGTGGCCGGGTCACCCTCCTCACAGTCAGCCCAGCGCTCCATCTTAAGTACGGCGTTAGAAAGTAGCACTTAGCGCCGGCTAGGCTCATCAGTGGACCGGAAGGGCCTTTCAAAGCCGTGCATTTGGGCTGCGACAACGAGCTCCTTGCCCGTCGCTGGGGGCATCACCGCGCCCTTTGCGAGCTTGCCCGGCTGCTGTGCGCCCTTCGATATCGCTGCCTCAAAGTCAGTGACCGATGTCTGCATCTCGCCCTGCAGCTTCTCCCACTCGTCGGTGCCCATGCCGGCGGTGGGTTTGATGGGCGGCGGGGCGCGCTTCTTCTTCTCAAAGACGTGCTCGTACATCTGCTTCGTGAAGTGCGTGTAGCGCGGCTCCTCGAACAGGCTCGGCTCGCGCGTCTTGACCAGGATCAGCAGGTCTCCATAGATGTCGCGCTTCATGATCTTGGACGCGGTGTGGTTGTGTGGCAAGCCGTTGGGCTGCAGGTGGTAGAAGAAGACCGCGTCGCGCTGCTTCAGCTTCGGCCGCTTCTGCACGTCCGTGCTTAGGAACGCGCGCGGGTGCCCCTCGTCGCGTGCGAGCATGTATGGCGTCGTGAGGTACTTCTCCATCGGGTACTGCATGCGCTGCACGCCGGTATGCATCTCGATGGCGCGCGCCTCCTCCGACTCATCCACCTCAGGGTTGATGAGCACCTCGAACACCTCGCCGTTGGGGCTGACCTTGACGCCGGTCATGGGGTGCAGCATCACGCACTTGGCTGAATAGGCGTAGATGTCCAGGTCGCCGCCGAAGTGCTGCAGGTCCGTGAAGTGAAGCTGCTCAGAGTGCGGCAGCGCGACTCCGCCTGTCACCTCGAGCACGTGCTGCTTCACCGCGTACGCGTCGAGCTGCGACATCTCCCCGTTCTTGACCATCTCTTGCGCATGCGCGACAACCGACTCGAAGTTGCAGTACGAGCCCTTCTTGGCCATCTTGCCACCCTTGAAGACAGGCATGTAGGCGTTCGGCGCGGCCATTGGGTAGCCCGTCCAGTCACAGCAGTAGTAGGCCTTGCCATGCAACTTGCGCTTGCCCATCGTGCCGTGTGTGTGTGTGGTGTCGGATTCCTCTTCTGTGTGGAAGTTTCATGGAACTTGCTACATTTATTTAAATCATGTCATACAATCGCTGCACAGTGTAGTTGTCATTCAGCGGGCCGTTGCCATTGCGCCGAGCGAGAGGCTGGTGCCCATCGTGCCGCCAGCGGCTGGGGTCGATTTCCAGCGTTGGGTTGGCCGAGTGGATGCTCGCTGACTTCGTCTCACCCACACTGTCGTTGTTCTGCAGGGTGTGCATAAGCGCTAGTGCGCCCGCCACCATGATGACCTGACCGAGTGTGTCGCTCATTGTACCATGCCCTGCCGTGCGAAAATCTACTTAGTGAAGATCCTCGCGCCACGAGTGCGTGCAGCCTCGCGCATGTCGGCCTCAATCTCACCAGTGGACTTCTCAGCCAGCTGATTCGACCTGAGGAGCTGTGTGATGGACGGCAGCTTCCCGAACTGGCGGGTGTCACGCTGCGAGCCACGCCACGAGCGACAACCGCGCTCGCCACGCGGTTCAGAGTACAATCCAGCGCTGTTGATCTGAGCGACTGAAGGCACAAAGGGTGATGGGAAGTCCACGCGCGTGTTCGCCTCCCAGTTCAGCACCTCCCTCACTCGCTGTGTGTCGTAGAAGCGGCCGCGATCGGCGCTCTTCGTGTGCCCGTCGTGACTGTCGTGGATCCACTGCTTGTTCAGGGGTGGGTCCACGGTCATCGTATGGCCCCCCCAGTCCACCCACTGGTCTGGGTGCGCTTCTGCTTTCGTAGGCGTCTCATGAAGGTGCATGTACTGCCTGTACGCATCTGGCTCGAGACTCACAGAGCCCATGTTAATATATCTGGTTCTCTAGAAAGTTCTTGTCAAGCACCTCAGCAGGCTCAGCGTCTGCCTCCTCGGGGACAGTTACTGGCTGCTCCAAGGTGCGCTGGAAGCCTTGCTCGTAGACCGTGCCAGTGTTGGCGGTCGGACCACCAAGTGAAGCCGGCCGTGACGACGGGCTCTGCAGATGCTGTCTCACTGACCTTGTGCCGTACACTAGCACGTAGATAGCAGCCAGACCCAGGACCGCAACCCCAAGCATACTTGTGTCTAGTGCTCAGAATAATCTAAGTTATGCTCTAAGATGGGCCACAAGCAAAGCAAGCCGACGTATTCGAGGGAGAAGCTGGGCAACAGTAGTGGGATCAAGGTGATGCCTCCTACCATCGGTGCCTTCTTTCGAGAAGCGTTCACACACCAAGGGCTTGACGATCGGTTGATTGGCGAGCGCAAGGAGCAGATCCAGGACCAGTTCACTGACGTGAGGCTGCAGTCGGAGTGGGCGGAGTTTAAGAAGGACTGGGCTAAGGACGGGTACTTCACACAGAACAACGAACAGGCGGGGTACTTCACTGAGGCTAACTGCCCGGATCCAGTGCCGATGGACGAGGACGGCAACCCTAAGTGCTTTATGACGTCTGAGGACTGGCCAGACGACGTGAAGGAGGCGACGGCTGATGAGGCTGTCAGCGCTGGGTTCTACAGCTTCCGCAGTAATCACAACGCGGTCCTACGCACCTACGAACACTTCAAGCAGCTTGATGGGGCTGTGAGGAACCCGTACGCCGGTGAGGAGAGGGTACGACCACGGTGTTATGACGACCCAGCCGGCAGCTGCCCGGAGTGGGGAAAGACGTTCAAGCAAGCGTATGAGGGCGAACTGCCAGACGACATCCGCGACCTTGACGGCGAGGGACTCGACCGATTCAACCGCTTTATGTTCCAGGAGGCACAAGAGGAGACACTGGATATTGCGCTGGGCTACACTGACTTCATCCCGTTCACTGGGGCCCTGCTGCGAGATGCCAGGGCGCTAGACAAGAATAGTCAGGCCGAGTGGACGTCGCAGCACGCCTCGATACACTACCCCGGTGCTGAGGAGGTCGTGGAAGACCTAAAGCAGGAAGCCCAGATGAACGCCACGTTGGGCGGCGTTGAGTTGGCTGTTGACTTCGTGACCCTTGGGGCGGGTGGGACAGTCGTAAAAGCGGCCAGTAAAGGCGCAAACCTTTTAATTAAGGGGACGGGCAAGCTGGTCACTACCGTTGCAGGCGGCACGATCCGGGCTGGAGCTGCAGGGGCAGCCGGAGCAGTGGAGGCGGCAACGGTGGCAGGAGGAGAGGGAGTGATCAAGGCTGGGACGACGGCCACTACTGACGCCCTGGTCAAGGGAGCCGTAACCTTTGGTGAAACTAGCGGGAACAACGTCAAAGCAGCACTGACCGGATCTGCCCTCAAAGCAGGCCTCGAAAGTGGCGCTATTACCATCGAAGAAGCGGTGACCACGGCAGCAGCGGAGACAACCACAGAGGCACTTACCTCAGACGTCGCTAGAGGGGCCACAGAGGCAGCCGCTCAGGAGTCTGGCGAATTCACTGCTAAGCAGTTCGTTAAGGAGATGGGTGGAAGGGCGCTTCTCCCTATCGCCGACGTTGCGACGGGCACCTATCTGGGCACCAAATGTGCAGCGGACGACGAGTGTTGGCGTTTTACGGAGCCCCACATGCCTGAGCCAGTGATCAATCACATGCCCCATACCGAGAAGCACCCGAACGAGACCGTGACGTACAGCGACGACCTGTACTACAGCTCCGACCCCCTGCCGGCCGACGCCGTCACCGGTGGCTCAAGTACGACGGGGACTGGCGCTACACTTATCTTGGTGCTTATGGCAGGCGGAGCAGCTTACTACGTGTATCGCAAGCTCACCTAAAGAGCCTGTATGTGCCATAGACTGTGAACACAGCGCCACCAATCATGACAGCTACAGTCCCAGTCTGTATGAGCGTCTTAACTGGACCACTAACATTCAACCCTTCCGTCAGACGCTGTGGTATATGCGCGACAGCCTGGACTGCGGCGTCCACGTCATCGTGCACAGATTCAGCCACATCCCTCCCCATTTGGAACGCCTTATCACCGGCATCGCGTGCAGTCTGCTCCATGCGCCATACCCCAAGGCCACCAAGGCCAACGCCGCCAGTTACTCCGATGACCTTGGACGCGCCGCGGAAGTAGGCATCAATACGCGCCGGTGCAGCGCCTGCCTGTGCGCTCTTCAGAGCTACTTCTGCAGATTCGTGTACCGCCGCGCGCGCCTCGGTCTCAAGGGCTGCACGCGCCTCGGTGGTTGCAGCTGTACGAGCAGCAGATCGAAGCTCATTTGACTCCGTTTTCGCAGCGGTAGTCACTAGACTGTGCCATTCCTGCTTAGCCGCTGACTTGCCAGCACGGCGACCCAGATACGAAAAGAAAGACATACTACCACCCCTTCAGAAGTTATCAGAGGTCACCGGCTGACTCTGCAACCTTCACTGTGTTCTGCATCTTGCTGAGTGCGTTCGCGATGCGAGGGTCACCACTGTTCGCACCGTGCACTGTCATGATTACTGAGCCAAGTGCGAGAGCAAGCCGCATCTCCGGACCGAGGTACATCGACGAGCCGTACTTGATGAGCAGTTCGTCTACGATGGGCTCGAACTGGTCCATGTTGTCCTTAGTGACCTGCCCGAGACCAGTCAGGTTCAGGCCGAACGGGTTGAACACGTCCCGGCTGACAGCCTCAACAACGCACATCGAGCCGTGGAGTAGCATCGGGCCGAGCCCGCCGCCCTTGTCTCCCGAGCCCAGTTGCTTCTCGTAGTAGTGCAGCTCGTCGAATAGCTCGTCTGTCGTTGACTTAGCTGAGACGTTGTTCCGCTTCTTGAGGTGTGGGAAGCGCTCTCTGTACGCCTCGATGCGGTCTATCAAGTACGGCTTGTCGACGTCCAACGCGGCTCCTGCAGCTGGCGCAGACGCGGCCGACGCGGCCGGGCGAGCCTTCGGCGCGGCTTTCGGTGCCGGGGCGACTGACCCTGCCAGTCTCTGTTCCTTGGCCTGCAAGCGAGCCTCCTTGGCTATCTCTGCCTCTGTCGGTGACTTCCCTGGTTTAGTGTTCTTTTTCGCCTTGTCCTCCGCGATCGCAGCCGGGTCAAGCCCGCTCATCACCATCGGGTCATTGGCCTTCTCCATGAAAAACGTACTGTATACTACTCGTTAGATTTATTGATAACGTCACGAAACAGGTCCATATAGCGCCAAAACTTGTCGTGCATGTCTGCACGCACCTTGACTGCGTGCAGCAGGCACGCAAAGGGGTGGGCCCAGGCCTGGGGCACCGCTTCATCGTCGAGCAGCTTCACCAGAGCAAACCAGTCTCGGTTCGCGATCAAGGCCGGCTTGGCCGAGATGTGCTCTGCCAGGATCACAACCTCCAGCTCACTGCGGTCTTCCGCAAATTGCACCACGTCGATGCTTAGGTTCTCCGTGCCCACTTCCTGAACCACCCAGCGCGCCATGTTGCACAGCTTGGTCTTCAGGAACTCGCCGACCGTCTCGGTCATGTGAACAGCCACGCGGCGACTCCTACTGCTGATGGAATCAGTAGAAAATGTGTGGTGGTCGCATCAAGCTCTGCGGAGAGCATTGCGAGGGGTTTCATGCTCCCGTCCTCGCGGAAAGCGGCGGCTGGCTTGCCCGCGGCGTACAGCACCCCCGCGGCGACGGCCATTGCGACAAACGCGCGGCTTGCTGGCTGACCTAGCCCCATCTTGACCATTATACCGCGCATGCCGTCGACCGTCTCTATGGTAGTCATACTTTGTTACTGCAGTGTTAGAAGATTTAGATTCCAGGGGGCACTGCTCCCTGGGCCGCTCGGGTGGTACCCGTCGAAGGATCATTACCATACAAGGCCGAGGCATATTGCGGAATCCCGCGCTGCTGGCTGAGAGGCTGGTTGTCCGCATCTGGCAGGGTCCAGTTCCCACCGGTAAGCGTGGGGGCCTTGCCGTACTGTGCACTGGCATAGGGCAGCTTGAGGCCCTCGCCGCCCTTTCGATGGTCAAGGCCCCAGTAGAAGGGCGAGAGGTACCCAGCCGTGTACTGGTGATCAACAGACCTCTCCGTTGCCAGCGTCGGGCCGCTAATCTTGCCCTGGTCACGCCAATACAGGAAAAGGAGGTCGTCAAACGTGTTCACACCCCACTGATCAATCATCTGAGAGCGCAGGGCGTACTCATAGTCCGTCTTAGTCTGCTGGATGCGGCGGTTGACGTACTCAGGGTAGATCTCCATGAGCTTCGGCATGTTGCCAGGCTTGCGGGGGTCAAAGAACACATTCACGTAGCGATCGAGATCCGCGACCTCCGCCTGGTCCTTCATGTGTTTCACGAAATCGACCTCCTCCTGCGTGATAGGGTCGGTGCGGACGACGCCACCCCGGGCGCCTGCTCCAGATTCCCGGATCGCGTTGCGGACGATCTCCCGAGTAGCAAGGTTCTCCTTCTGCGCGGTAGGCACGCTGTACTTCACGGGGTAGCCGGCCTGGAGGTTGTAGTCCATCGGGATGTCCCCAGCCCCTGGACCGACGCTAGCGCCGCCAGCGACCTCGTTCGGCAGGCGCTGCCTACCAGGGACGGCGGGTGGGGCGTAGCGCTGGCGGTGTGCGAGCTCGGCGGCGCTCAGAGCGGTGCCGAATTCGCGGCCAGTGTTGGTAGGGTTGGGCTCACCCGCCCTGTTGTAGATATTCATAACACTAGGTCCTCCAACGTCCATACCCATGGCTGTTCACAGCACTGACCTCAGAAATAGTAAGGTTGGTCAATCTGTAGTGAGCAGTTTGAGCCAGAGGTGCAGCTTATTGATCTTAGCAGGCTCTCCGTTCATGTTAAGCACCTCTACTGTGAGCGTCCTCAGTGGCTGGTTAGAGCTCACCATCGCTGTCGCAATGCCTGAGGGGTCGTGCATCTCAAACTCAACTGCGCCAAGTGGTCTGTTTACAGAGCTGCCAGCGCTGAGGACTGCAAAGGTCGCGTTGGACCCCGGCTTGTTGCTGATGAGCCCTCCGCCGCCTTGCAATTCCTTGATTCGCAGGGTGTAGTAGTCCTGTGAGCGCAGGTCGATGTCAAAGTAGCCCGGGTCAGAGCTCCTCACGTGGTAGCCGACGAGGGTCACGCGGTGGATCTGACCGATGCCACGGTCAACCGTGAGCTTGAGCTCCGAGGTATTAGGAATATTCATCTTGTAGACAAAGTGTGGGGCGCTGTTGCGGGCCAGATAGACGGAATCAACGTACACCTCGTCACCAGCCGTAGTTCCACTCTGCACAAGCTTGAGGTTAGCACTAGTGGTGGTTGCCACAAAGCTAGCTTGCAACTCTGTACCATCTGCAACGGTGAAGGTGCCTAGAGTAACCTCTGCCGTGCCTTTAGGAGACGCAAGAATCACACTAAGTGCTCTCGTACCTCCACTGATAGCGCCGCTCACGCCCGTTTGGACAGCCGACAACAGTTTGAACTGCACGACATAGCTTGCACCTGGGATGAGCGCTACCTCCTGTTCGATGTAGGCGCCTGGGTCTCCGATGCCCACAAATCTGCCATCTGACACGACAGAGTCGTAGATCTTGATAGTGCCACTGAACGACTTCCAATTGTCCGGTGTGGCAGTAGTCACGCCGGTTCCAGTAGGACCGTTAGCGCTAAAATCACCATTGCTTAGCAGGTTGCTTGCAAACCTCGTCGCAAAGGTCACCGCAGAGCTGCTGGTCCCGGTCCACCAATTGGTGTCTGACAGGTTTGCGAGTGATGTGGGCAGTGCTGTAGCGTTTAGGGAGGTATTGACCTTATACATCTCTGTGACGACGTCGATGTAGTGAGTGTTGGCTGTTGATGCAGTGGCAGTCAGGTGATCTGTGCCAGCCACAGATGTGGATCCAATTTGCGGTGCGACCCCAACGATGGCACCCAGACCGTTATACACCCTAGACAACGTCGCGACCTCCATGACCGTGAGATAGTCTGTGAACCCAAGCTGGCCGTCTGCGTCGGCAACCGAGCCTACCCTGATGGTGTCACCAACCTTAAGCATGCCAGTCGTCTTTGTGTGCGCAGTCACTCCATTCACTCGCACCTCCTTGCACTCTCCAGTGCCGATGAAGTTCATGCTGAAGGTACTGCTCGCTATCACAGGGATCGCCCTCGGAACCAAACTCGGGTTGCGTAGGTTGATCTGTGCTACTCCGTCCAAGAAGCATGTGGCTGTCACTCCGTCGTACTCCCATGCAAGCTCGACAAAATCACTTGCAAACGGGTTGGTGGTGACGTTAGAGGCCGTTCCCGGTGAGTCGCCCCCAGTGTTATTTAACTGCACTATCCACTCTTCAAAGTTCCCCTCGCCCGCGGGCGAAAATTTGACCAGGAAGTAACCATAATAGCGAGACATCGAGATGAAGAACGTGCCCACGTCAAAGAGCTTCGTCTCAGCGATGGAGTTGGCCAACGTGGGGAACTTCAACTTACACGAGTACCGCAGCGGGTAAGCTGTTGCGGCGGGTTGGCCCTGCAACTGCGGTGTGCCACCAAGAGCGACAGCGAATACAGGATCGTATGTCATGACCCTCGAGCTCAGTAGCTCTGTTGGCGCAAGCCATGCGGTAGAGTCGTCCACGATGCTGCACTCGGCACCTCGAGGCTGCACGGACTGCAGAGACAGAGGCTTGGAGCGATTCTGCACCTGGGTTTCGTCTCCACTCGGGTCCTGGTGATTAGTCAAGAACACAGTCCGTTCCAAGAAACTACCACGCGGGTCAGGAACCCGAACCATGCACTCTGTCAGCTTGGAAAATGGCTGCTGCACTTCTTCCAACAGTAGTACAACAGCGCAGTGAGGATGCAATGGTGGTGGTCGGTGATCAGAGCGATGTGGACGCTGCTTTTGCTGATATGGAGCACCTACTTGCTCTTGATCAACCTGCCAGCAAGTGCGACGGTAGCGTATGTGCTCACTGCGGTAGTGGCGAATTCGTCTACTGTGGGTCCGGTACGCCACACCCCGGATCCCGTGTCTGTACAGCTTGTGGAGTCGTACAGGGCGGCAACATATACTTTGAAACTATGTATGGCAAGTTTGTTCCTACTCGGGGAAGCAATTACAAGCGGATCCACCACTGGCATGAGCGCATTAGCCAGCTCTTCATTCACGAGTCTCAGATTCCAGGCCATGAGATGCTACTCATTGCTGAGAAGCTCTGTGACGGCACGCACCAAGTGCTCAACAAGGACTCAATTCGTTCGGTACTCCGATCTCTGAACATGCAGCTCTACATTGAGAAGTGGCTGCAGATCATCTACCGCATCTCGGGCGTACGGCCGCCGTGCCCTGGCCCGTTGCTGGTGCAGCAGTTGGACGACATGTTCCACGAACTGCAGCGGCCCTTCGACGCCTTCAAGACGCCCGGGCGCAAGAACTTCCTCAACTACAACTACGTGTTCCAACGGCTCTTCCAGGCCATCGGCTGCCCCAAGTTCTCCATGTTCTTCCCGCTGATCAAGTCGCCGAGCAAGCTACGCAGCCTGGACCGCATGTGGGAGGCGATGGCGATGAGCCTCAACTGGGACCTTACACTCCTGCAACCGGTGCCTTGCTTCTCTGTACAGCTTGCAGAGCCATCGTCTTTGCTAGCCCGCTTAGCTTCGCAACTCGCGCTGCAAAGTCCGGTTGAGAGGCCATTAGCGCTCCCGAGAATAGGATACCATAAGTGGGATCGGAAGGCGACATTCGAGGCCCCACCACAGAAATCGCCGCGCCCGTTAAGCCCGCTTGCACCAGAGCTTCAAAAGCTAGGCTTGACGCGGAAGCGCCTTCGGTGTACCTAGGGATTAGACCCTCCACCATCGCGCCGATGATGGTGCCGGCGACAGCCTGTGTCACGGATACCTGGATAGAGAGTGCAGTAGTCATTGCGTCTATTAGCTAGAAAAATCTGAGTGTCCACTAGCATGCGGGCGCACAGTTCGCTTAGAGCACACAAGGCTTGCGTGACCCTATATCATCTGGTTGAACGGCGGCGGCATAATGTCATCAACGGTCACGAGCTTAGAATACGTCCCGGGGCCCTCATTTGGCGGGACGTCGCCATCGCTCCCGGACATCGCGCTCTGCCAGTATTCCTTGCTGCCCATCGCGAACTCACCAGGGTCGACGGCCTTCCACCACGCGAATAGCTGCAGTGGGTCGACCATCTTCTCCGGGCTGGTGTCGACGACCAGCACCTCGTTGTCCTCCGTGTACGCGTCTAGCATCTGCGCGAAGGCGTCCTTTGTCAGCGCGTCGGCGAAGTCCTCCCAGAGCGCCTCGCGCTGTCTCTGCTGTGCGCACTTCATCAGGAACGCGTAATCGGTGTTACCACGGATGGTAGGCGTGATCGCTTTAGCATACTGCGTCGTGATCATCACGAACAGCCGGTAGTGGCGGCCGGCCACGAACAGCTCCATGAGATTCTCGTCGTACTTGAGCCGCTGGTCGGAGATCACGTCATCTAGCAGGATGAAGAAGGGCGCCTTCTCGTCCTTCTCCTCGTCGCTAAGGGCGTTGTCGTTGAGGATCGCCTTCTGCCTCTTGAACACAGCGTCGAGGATCTCGGGCTCGTACTTAGGATAGATGTACTTCGCCGGCACGTACTGCCGCCAGAACTTGTTCAGCTCGTCGGTCTGTGAGATCACAATGCCCGCAGGGATCTTATCCTTCATCAGATACATGATGTTACGGAGCAGCCACGACTTGCCCGTACGGCGCTTGCCGATCGCGACAATCGTGGCGTCAAGCTTAATCTCCTCTGGGTCAAACTCTAGGAGGTCAGGCAGACAGACCTCCGCATACAGGTCGGATGCGAGTACAGGCATGGTGGCATGCTTTCCATATGTGGTGGCTCTCGGCGCCGCGCAGGGCTGGTCTGCGGCTGCTGCAGGAGCCGCGCCCTTGCTCGTCGACACGCGCGGGTTCGTCTTGCGCTCTGCTCCCGAGGTGGACTTGTAATTGGGCGGGTTACTCATGCTTACAGTGGTAGTTGGATTTTATCAGTCGAGTCCCCGCCTGAACAGCTCCCGAGACCTCTCGCCCACGATGTCCCAATCGTCGGTGGTTTGCCGCATAGCAGCCCTTAGAGTCTGCAGCGTTCCGTAGAAAGAGGTGAACTGTTTGTAGAAATACGGGCCGTCTTCCGCCTCATTCTGGCGTGGGCGCACCCCCGCACCTGGTCTGCCGGTGAGCCTGCCAAGAATGCGCACACGGCGGAGTTGATCCGCAGAGGCGTGGCGTATGGCGAACAGCCGCCATGCTAGTACCCTCACACGCTTCTTAATAAGATTTGCTGCTGCTGCTATTACACTCTCGGTATATACTGGCGCTTGGTAGGCCATGACCTCAAACGAGCGCTTCCGGGACATGACACCACTCACTCAGAAAACTGGTCGCCGCACACCGGCACAGCCACGTGCTCGTACGCCTTGGCGAAGTCATACGTGAAGTTGGCGAACGCGGGCACGCTTGTCTTCGACTCCAGTTTGGCGCGCTGGCAGATCACGGCCACGTCCTCGAAGCCCCAGTGGATGCCAAACTTGTCGCCTCCGACGCCGTTGTAGACCTGGTTGGCAAAGATCGTAGCGCTAACGATGTCGCCGGGGCTGACAGTGCCGTTTTGCACGACCAAGCCAGCCGAGTCGCAGATCGTGATCGGGCGCTCGAATTTGCCTCCCATGCCGTCGTTGGCGTACTTGGCGCTAGACAGGTTCACGGAGTGCCCAATTAAGGTGCCGCTCGCCTTCTCGTACTTGGGGCGGACCGTGCGGATCTGCAGCATCTTGACCTCCTCGCGCGAGAGGTTCTTCCGGCCGAGGATCTTGAGCTGCTCGCCGTGCACGAAGTCAAGGAGCTTGTCGTCGATGTCAGTCATGATGGCCGAGAAGGCCGCGTACCGCTCGTTCTCGGTGCCATTGATGCATGCGTCGGTCAGGTCGAGCGAGAACTTTGCCTTCGTGGGGTCCGCTGGGCCGAACATCGTCCCGTAGTTACCGTCGCCGGTCACACGCGGCCAGTTCGTCACACATGCCGGTGTAACCATGCACACCTCCGTCATACTCGGCGTCTTGAGCATTGAGATGGTCGGCTTGCCGCTCCTGTCCTGGCCAAGAGAGAAGGCCAGATCGGCGGCGCGCACATCGCCAAACGTGACGTAATCGCGGCGCGTGCTCATCGGTGATAGAAGCGGGCGGGGAGCGGCTGCAGGCGCGATCCTGTAGATGTCGTTAGAATTTTGAGCGTGTCGATACTGGGCAGATACTGCCACGTATCCTGCTCCTTAGCAATCGACACGGTGCCCGCCTGGGTTTGAAATGTCTCTGACGGTGCGGAGATCGGATCAGCGAGCCCAGGCAGCGTCATCTTAGCCGTCTGCGCGGCCCTCTTATTGCCGAAAGAGGGGATCAGCCCATCGTCACGACGGGTCTGCTCCTTGTTACACCACAGGGGTCCGTAGCCCCGGTCATACTGCTCGACCGACCCAATGAATGGCTCGGCCTGGTCGGCCAGTGCAGAGCGGGGTGCGAACTCATCGATGCAAGTACCGAACTTGACCTGTGCCATCTCACACCTCTCTTAGATTTTATGGGAGTGGAGGCTCGAATCTCCGCTTCCGCCGTGTAGCATAAGGATACTCTGGCAAGGCCAGCACACGCTCAGGCGGCAAGCTGGCCAGCGCCTTCCGTACACTATACAAGTCAAAAAACGGCACGCCTACGCTACTTGTGCTCGATGTCGGCGAGGCCAGAGTAGGGAGTCCTCTCTGTCTCTTGGCCTGCACGTAGGCAATCTGCCTTCCTATGATGCCAAGGTTGATCCTGTCAAGCTTGGGCATCGTCCACGTATCCGCCGTGTCCGACGATGATGACGTCTCGGCCTCTGCCTCTGCCAGGTCTCGGTTCCTCTTCCTAGTCTCCGCAGCTTTGCGAGCGGCTAGCCTGCCTTTCCACCACACCGAGGTGTCGAACACGGGTAGTCGATACTCAAGGAATTGCTTCCATATCTGAGCTCGGCGCTGGCGCAGAGTGCCCTCTAAGTTACCTGTCCACATTTGAGGGAACTCGGGCGTGGAGCCTCGGCGCTGGATTCCTACTGCCTTGATCACTCTGATGATCGTGTTCCGCGAGTTCTCTACGAGGCGCTGTAGGCGCAGGCGCGCTCGCCCTCGGACTCCCGGCCTGTCAGAGCTGTATTGCATCCCGATAGACGTCATTGTGGCGGAGAGATTGCCTTTATTCAACAGGGGATTAAACCTCTCTAGCCAACGAGACCTCTCACTGACTGTCATACGATAGCGGCTGTTAGCCGTGGGCATCTGTAGTAGTTGTCTAGAATATGGTTACTCACGCGACCGCTTCCTTGGCGGTTCGTCATCACAGTCCATCTCGTCAGGACTTGGAGGCGGGAATGACGGGTCGGCGTTGGCCCACACCTTGTAGTTGACGTGAGCGGCCATACTGCGCTCGATGCAGAAGTTGATGTCCTCCTTGTCCTTTGCAGAGAGCGGCGGCGGCGCAGACATGTTGGCCTCCATTGCGGCGTACACTTGGCCGTAGTAAGTTAGGAGGAAGTCGAAAGCTAGCGCGTCGCGTGTCACGCGGTACACCGCCATACCCTCGGGGCACCAGGAGATGAAGTCGCACCATTCCCGGCCGCAGCACTCAAGCAGCGCATTCATTTGCAGGTAGTAGTGCTTCGGGATCTCCTTGTGTAGGCGGCCGCCGCCCTTCTTGTAGTAGAATGGGCACTTAGCCTCTACCATCCCCACGTCTCCGACGAAACCGTCGGGCGAGCCAGCGACCCACGGGATAGTAGGGTGTACGTGGAGGCCGGTAGCGTGCACGATGTTGCCGGTCAGCGTCTGGTAGTCTAGCAGCGCGTTGGGCTCGTTCTCAGTGCCCCACCGCGTCGCCTCGTTGCCTTCGAAGGTGTCCGTGCCCAGCGCGCGGCGGAAGGCCTCGACGCGAGAGGTGTAGCTGACGAGCCCAAGGGTGGCGCCGAGGTTAGAAGCGGTTAGCTTACCGCGCCGAGCAGCGCGCCATGACTCTGTCCGCTGCTGGCCCTGCATCGCTTACACCTCAGTATCAGAATAACAGGGTCACAATTATCTGATGGGCAGACATAAATGGTGTGGAACTGGACTGCCCCTAGTGCAGCCCGCGGCACACCGGCCGAGGCTGCCCAGCCTGGGGCCTGGCCGGCCTATGAGGACGAGGTGCTCCTCGCACACCTGAAGGAGCGTGAGAAGCAAGTGAACGAGCAGCATCAGGGGAATAAGCAGCTGTCGGAGATCGTCAAGGGGGTTTACCTCGACAAGACATCGCGCAACCTTGAGGAGGAGGCGGACGAGGCGCTTCACGGTGAGTTCCAGGACTGGCTGCAGGGCAGGCATGAGGTGAACGTGGACAATGACCTCTATAATAACCACGCGCCTGGCGCCCCAGTGCGCCGGCACATCTACGGGCCAGACGTAGGCAAGCCTATGGAAGGCTGGCACCACACCCCGTGGCGCGAGCGACAGTTGACACACCTAGCAGGCGTCCGCGAGCACCTCCGCGCTCAGGCTCAGGCTAAGAATGAAAACGAGTTGCAGATGAACTTCCTTGCTGAGCACGGCCCGCAGAACCTGCAAGAGGCTTGGATGTACTTCAAGCACTGGGTTAAGGGGCGCCCGGTGAAGTTGGGCCCGCTGTCAGGGCCGTACAAGGCTCCCCGTGGGGACTACGGCATCCGGTCACGGGGCTTCGACTTGCCGCCAGAGGAGGGTGGTTGGCAGCCCCCGCCACCCTCTGGAGGCTTTGCCCCTCCCCCTATGCCTAGTGCACCACCGCCGGCAAGAAGGGCGTCGCCCGCTCCATCCGAGGCGACGACGATGGACGCGGATTCGGATGAGGAGCCGCCGCCTTGGCCACAGCCGCCGCCGCCGCTTCCAGAAGACCCTCTGGAGACCCTGCAAGACGCCATGGAGATACCCGAGAACGCAGCGGCTGCCGCAGTGGGACTGGCGACAGGCGTGGCAGGCGCGATGGCTGATGGGGTGTCACAGGCAGCATCAGCAGTCGGCGCAGAAGAGGCAGCATCAGCAGCCAGGGACCTCGCAGATGACTTGCAGGGTGCGGCGGAGGAAATTGCTACCCGTCCGCAAGAAGAGCCCGGCTCCTGGCTCGACACGTGGATGGGCCCAACATTGGACGGTGATAACTTCTTTAACAGGAACTTCTCCATATTGCAGCCCGACCAGGAGGGGCCGAGTAACGTGGCGAACGCCGACGACCGAAACAACTTCCTCGACTGGTTCGATCTTAACGTTAAGGGGATGTTCAATAAGGCGAAGCAGGAGGCGCGAGATGAGGAGCTTGACCTTGGCTACCAGCGGGAGATGGAGGCCGCACTGAAGAGCCAAGGCCTAAAGCAGCTGAGAACCTACCTACAGTACAAGGCTGAGCAGGGTGCGTTTGGTCCAAGCAAAGAGGCGCAGCAACAGTGGATTGAAGCGTTGATGAAGCACGCTCACTCTGCATCAGATGACACTGACACGCATGGAGGCGAGATAAAAGTCACCGATGCGATGAAGTACGCCGACACGTCCGTGGTCGCACGCGCAGGACGGTACGCAGAGCGACCGACCGCTGCTACTGGCACGGCCCAGAGGGCGGAGGATCGGAAAGCCGAACAGGAGCGTGCGCGGCGCGAGGAGCTAAGGAGGGCGCGCT
>Ga0163179_10000276_pt1 | contig 35962 bp, 35 predicted proteins | sample AtlANTMetagenome_FD_109643 | JGI IMG/M metagenome (GOLD analysis project Ga0163179, IMG submission 109643) | Marine eukaryotic phytoplankton communities from the Atlantic Ocean - Atlantic ANT 2 Metagenome | ecosystem: Environmental > Aquatic > Marine > Oceanic | place: North Atlantic Ocean... | reverse complement strand
GATACCACCATCATCAAATGTCTTACGGATGATGTCTGCCCAGTCTGAAAGATTCTTACAGAACTTCTTGTCATTGCAAAGTTTGTTCAAGATCTTAGACTCAATTGCTACAGTAGGATACTGTTGCTCAAAAGTAATTGGGAATCTCTCAAGGAATGCTTCATTGAGGATGTTAGTTCCTATGAATCTACCATCATCAGATCCTTTACCCTTTGTGTTTGCAGTAGCAACCACTGTGAATCCTGCAGCAGGTCTCACAAACTTACCAATCTTCTTTAGAAATACTCCTGTACCTTCTAGTATTGACTGAAGACAAAGTATTTTATTTGATGCTAAATCTATCTCGTCTAAAAGGAGGACAGCTCCCCTCTCCAAAGCTTCGGTGACGGGTCCATTATGCCAAACAGTAGACCCATCAACAAGACGAAAGCCACCAATAAGATCATCTTCATCTGTTTCTATTGTAATATTTACTCTGATCAACTCCCTATTTAGTTGAGCACAAGCTTGTTCCACACCGAACGTTTTACCGTTACCTGATAACCCTGTAATGAACGTAGGGTAGAACGAGCGACTAGAGATAATCTTTTTGAGATCGTTGAAGTTCCCAAACTTGACAAAGTTGTCATCCTTGACAGGGACCAAATTCTGCTGTACAGGTGTAGTATTATTAATCGTATTCTCAAATACTTCACGAGCTTCTTCGACTGTGAGTCTATATTTGTTAGTGCTAACTCTATATTTTCCAAGGCGTTTACGTATTGTAGGATATCCTAGACCAAACTCAAGTGCTGCTGCACGTATAGCATCTGCATTGAATTCATTACCAAATTTTTCTGATATGAAATCAGTAATCGCTTTTTGATCCACGGTTGATTTGAAAGTCATTTAGGTCGTTTGTTTCTTATGAACCTATTATAATCTAAAAATAGGTATGATCAACAGATCATGTACCACTTTCTAAACTGGCAAGGTTGCCTGTACAAGTTCAATAAATCTTTTTCTTGACCTATTACAATAATCTTCTGAGATCTCTGACCCTATGAACTTCCTTGCACTATTAGCAGCAGCAATCATAGTTGATCCAGATCCACTAAAACAATCTAACACAGTATCATTAGGATTTGTATATGCCCTAATAATTCTATCTAAGATCATCAAAGGTTTTTGTGTAGGATGCCAATTGACATATTCCTTACTGGTAGTATGGTTATTTTTTTCCCATACACATGTAGGAATAGTTCCCTTTTCATAAGGCTTCCCTGTTCTCATATTTATACTCACTTTCCTAGCAACTCTTACATCATCATCATTGAATAAAAACTCCTTTCCTTTAGACCAACACCATGCATACTCATGTTTCCTAGCAAAATTACTCTTACTACGTCCACCCCAATTATAACTCCAGACTATTTCATTCTGTGGAATCAACCAAGGATTCTGACTAGTACCTAATCTATATTTCAAAAAGGTTTCTGTCTTGAGTGTACCAAATACAACCATCATCCTATTTGGTTTCAATACTCTTACGCATTGGTTAGTCCATTCCCAACACCAATCAAGATATTCCTCTTCAGATTTCCATTGGGAATCCCAACCAGTACCACCATCAAACCCTATGAAATAAGGTGGATCCGTAAGAACGAGATCCACCGATTCATCTTCGAGTTGCGTGAGTAACTCTAAACAATCTTTATTATGCAACAAGGTCAACAAACTCCGATAAGATTTTCTTGTTCATGGACTTAGACTTCAAGGTCTTCTTGAAAGCACTTCTGATCTGTGCTTTAGTCGCATCTTCATTCACCTCGAATTCTACATCATTATCCAAAGATTTGCAAGAGATAGCAAACAAAGAGTCATAACCATTACCCTTTAGAGATACAGATCCATTCCTTCTCCACTCTTTCTGTACCTTCTCTCTGTTATCATAGTCAACATACCCACGCAATGCACTACCAAACTCTCTGTTAGAACATAGTCTGATACCTATTACATTTACTTGTGGGAATGAATGACCTAGGTTTGTTAGCAACGCAGAAGTTACACCGTAGTGACCATTGCAATGATAGGTACGTCCAGTCTTACGATTACGAATGTATGTATTGTAATCTACACTACTTGTACCTATACCATCTTCATGGTATCCAGCATAGTCACCAGTATACTTTCTTGATTTGGATATACCTGCTGCCTCACCATCAGTAAGAATAATTGTATGAACTTTTTGAAGATCATTATTTTTCTTGAAGTAAGGAAGAATAGTATGTAAAGAAATAACTGATTCATTCAATGGTGTACCACCTAGTGCATACTTATGAGGTGGTGCAATACCTCCACGATACTGGTACTGGTATGATAGTCTCCATAGATTCTTTATCTGTACATCAATGTCCTTCTTCTTACCCTGACTACTAATGAAGTTTAGAAATCTGAAGTTGGATGGAACTACAAAGAGATTTTCTTTACGTTCATGCAACCACTTTTTCTCTGCACTGTAATAGTTGTGACTGGTTTCACCTTCATAAAAATGATTGATGAAAGCATAAACCTCAAAAGGAATCTTTACTTTTCTACAGAATGAAACAAGATTGATTAGTTGCTTTACTGTGTCATGTAAGATATGACTCATAGAACCAGACCAATCAAGAACAAATACTAATCCATGATTCTTACCATCAGGTAGAGTTGTTATCTTTTTGAAGATATCCTCACTATGCTTATAAGTATGAAGTTTAGTACAATCTAAAACACCAGTCTTAGAAACATTAGCACGTGCATATGCATCAGCAGACTTCTTCATCTCAAATTCTTTTACAAGATAGTTTACTTCCTTAGCAGAACTTTTTAGGAACGCACGAAGTTCTTTATCAGGTGCTTCAAGTATGCTCTGTTTGATACCTTCTCTTGCTTTGAGTAACCAGTCCTCATCATTCTTGATAGTATTGTAGTGCTCACCTAATTCTTCCTGAACAAGATCATGACCATAAACCACGTCATCATACTCCATCTTAGGAAGTTCTATATAACTGTTCTCATAGTAATCATTACCTGAAGTCAAATCTCTCATACGTGATTCTGCTGACTTCTGAGTAGATACTTCTGGTTTGTCAGAACCACCACTGTTGTCCATCAACTGATCCATCAATTCATCAAGCAATTCCTTGTCTGGATTCTTAGTCTCCTGAGATCCTTCTTCTCTAAGTTCTTCTTGACCTTCACCTTTACCATCATTCTCTTCACCTTCCTCATCAAAGAATGGATGAGATTCTTTACTCTTACCACCACCTGTAATAGGTTCAGTCAAACTACTAGGTGCTTCACTTTGTTCTTCTTCTTGATCTGCTTTCTTCTTATCATCAAACTCTTTTTTACAATACTTATATAATACTTCAGCAGCAGTCAAGACATCTTCAAATGTCTCAGCATCATCAACCATCTCTACGATAGGAAACTCTTCTTCTGTAAAAGGAATATCTCTATAGTTACCGCACTTGAAATGAAGATTGATTCTGTCTGCAAGATTCAACTCATCAAGGTCTATCTTATCAACCTCAAAGAAATCTTGCTGATCAAGTTCACTGTATCCATTATAGAATGTCTTTCTTAGACCAGCGTACTTACGCTTCATCAACTTCTCAATTCTAGGATCCTCACAAACATTGATGAAGTCATGTGGTGCTCTCTCATCCCACTCACCATTAGGAGTGAAGAGTGCATGTCCTACCTCATGTGCTACAAGTAAATCGAATACCTGATTGGATGCTTTGTTCCAGTTAGGTAAGGTAAGGACACGGTTGTCAACATCGAATGATGCTGTCTCGCAATTCTTGTGCTCTACTACCAAGTTCTCGGTAGCTAGAAGTTTTGCAACGTTTCCTTTGACCTCTAGATTTACGTTCATAAGTTCCTCGTGTATGTTCTTATTATAAGGCATGACAAAAGAAATTCAACGGACAGTGGACACTTATTCGACTGTCACCTTCTTACTAAAACTCTTGTGTTTTTCAAACTGAACAGTATCTGCAAACTTATCCTGAAGCATATCACCCTTATGAGAGATGACAAATATGTTAGCATCCTTGATAGCAAACCGAATGATTTTCATGAAATCATCTGTACCAGACACATCAAGAGAACTGTCAAATATCTCATCAAGGATCAATAGGTTAGTATTGACTGAGTTCTTTATCCTAGCAACCTCTCTCCATGTAAACAAAAGTGCTAGGTCAATACGCATCTTCTCACCTTCAGAGAAGGAAGCATATGAAAAATTATCATGTACTGGTGACTTGACTATCTCATTGAACTCTTCATCTAAAGAGAAGTTGATAGGGAAGTCCATCTTCTGTAGATAACTTCTTATGGTTCTATTCATAAGAGGTAGATACTTCTTGATGATACGAGTCTTGACTCCACCATCCTTGAGAAGATGTCCTACGATATCATGCTCTGCTCTTTTCCTTTTAGTATCAGATGTCATTTCATCAATGACCATCTTCTGTCCTAGGAACTCACTACGCTTTGCCTTCTCCTTATCTACATTATTATCCTTTATCTTTTCAATCTCATTCCTTATATATTCCATCTTGTCATCTATATGCAGACACTCATCTTTCATCTTTCTCATCTGCCATTCCTTATCAGATACCTGTTCCTGTAAAGCAATGCTATGATCTATATCCTTTTCTATCTCTAGTATCTGATCCTTCAGATTACTTACACCACCATCAAGTTCATCTATCTTCTCTTTAGATGCTTGTATCTCTTTCTCCTTGAACTCAGGTTCGATACTCTGACGACATGTAGGACATTGATCATTGTTGACAAAGAACCTTAGATGCTTATTAGTGAGATCTCTCTTAGAAGATATCTTTGCTGACAACCCTTTCAACTTAGTACACTTACTCTTTAGAGGTTTTATATCAGTACTGAGTACTTTCAAATGATCTATAGTATGGAAACATTCATCTATCTGTACACGGAATGTATCATGCTTACGTTGTAGTTCTAATAATTCTTTATCTTTCTCTGCTACCTTATCATCTGACTGAGACTCTAGATCATCAATGAACCTATCCTGAATATTGATCTTCTCCTTTACAAGTTCTGCCTTTGCTTCTAACTCTCTTACCTCTTCATTATACATTCGCATCTTCTCTTTGAGTAAGATATGCATCATAGAGAATATCTTGATATCTAATATATCCTCAACCACTTCTCTCCTACCAGGAGAATTCAATTGCATGAATGGAACAAATGTACTACTTCCAAGTATGACGATCTGTGTAAATGATTTGAAATTCAACTTCAATACATTCTGTTCAAACCATTTCTGCTGATCCATTGCAGAAGATGATTGATCTAACTTCTTACCATTCTTATATATTTCAAACATAGATGGTTTGATACATCTAACAACTTTCCAATCTACACTACCTATACTAAATTCTATTTCAGCACGACACTCTTTATCATTGATACTATTGATCAACTGTGACTTACTAATTTTTCTAAACGGTTTATTAAACAACGAGAAGCACAGTGCATCTAACACTGTGCTTTTACCTGCACCATTGGATCCCACTATCAATGTAGCAGGAGATTTATCAAGTGAAATTTCTGTGAAAGTATTCCCTGTTGATAGGAAGTTCTTCCACCTAATATTTTTGAACTGAATCATTTAGTAGTCGGGATCACGAATTCATCGGGGTTGATAATGGAATACTTATAACCCATCATCTCACATGTCTTGATGATGTTCTCATCTTCAATCTCAGTGACGTTCACTGCAGGGTGGTCATCAGCCTCCAGTAGTCCAGCATACCTTATTGCGTCATCTTTGTCAACAAAGATACTAAGAGATTTTGATCCGTCCTTCATTGTTGCTGCGTATGCTTGATCTTTTTCTCCTTTGCTGTGTTCTGCTATAGTGAGAATAAACATTATACCTGAGATGCTTCTGTATATAAGTTTTTTAGTATAGTAAAGATTGATGGTTTGCTTAGGTCAGTCTCAAGATCATTCACATACTTTTCTAAAGTTGTAAGAGTATCTTCAACTTCTACCCATTCATCTTCGTCTGCATTGAGATCAAAGTTTTCAATGATTTTTACATCATGTGCTCCACCATGATATACACCCTCAACAAACTTATCAAAAGTTAGATAACTAGTCTTCTCTTGAACAATGATCTTTACATATTGATCCTTGAACTCATCAAAGTCTTCAGTAGTATTATATGTATTGTCATCATACATTACCTTATTGAAGATAGTGTATGGGTTCTTGATCATTTTCAGATCTAAAGTTTCTGTATCAAACTCATGGAATCCTCTCTTATCACCATAGTCATTCCAATAGATTTGATATGGATTACCTAGGTAAGTTACATTACCCTTTGTATTTTTTGTATGATAATGTCCAGAAAATGTTTTCTTGAATTTTTTATATTTATCTACACTGTCCCCATTTATATGAGTGTAACCAGGATGTGCTTCAAACCCTGCAAGTTCTAAGTGACCCATACAAACAGTTGACTTAGATGTTTTTATCATCTGTTCTGTTTCAATTCTATTCTCCTCATTGATCCAAGGAACGAATAGTATACCTAACCCACCTATCTGAACATCTTGAGGTGATTCGTATGTAAGGATATTACTATACTGATGTAATAATAAATCAATAGTGTTGATCCTATTCGTATTCTTATAGTATGCTGTATGATTGCCTACTATAGTATGAACAGTGATACCCATCTCTTCAAGACGGTCAAAGTAATTCTTCTTAGCCCATTCCAATGACCATAGATCGATGTTCCTTCTATTGTCAAAGGTATCACCTAAGTCAAGAACAGTATCTATATCATTGTCTCGTAGGTATGGAAAGAATGTATCCTCATAGAATTTACCTATGAACTCATGGAAGATTTTACTTCCTTTTCTCATTCCAAAATGTTGATCTGTTATGATCGCAACTTTCATTATACTGGATACTCCCGACCTTCTAGATCGAAATAGGATTGTTCTGGTGGTTGTGGATTGTCATATGGACCTTCCAATTTTTTATTATACTCACGCTCATCTAGTACTTCATTGATTAGTATCTTCAATTCTTTTACTATCATTGGTGTGAGTAACCTATCTGGTTTTACCATCATAGGTTTTCTTTTTACCTCTTTGCCAGTAGGTTTATAATTTGGATCAGTGGGACCACTCATCCCTTGGGTATCAATTTTAGATTCTGACATTCTTTTTGATTGAGGATTTTGTCCAAACTCGCTCATCGATTCATCTTTACTTCTACGTTTTCTTTTATTGTATTCATGTCGGACATATTATAACCTATTTCATTATCGTCTGCATGGAATAGTTGTTCAAAACCAGACCGTTCTATAATCTTATTCTTTATCTCTAATTGCTTTTTCTCTCTTTGTATCCTTCTCAAAAATGCATAGTATATAATCTGTGTAAAATAAGCAAATGGATTACTTGATTTTGCTGGATCAAAGTTGTCAATATACTGTACACAATTTTCTACTCCGTCACATATCATATCATCTTTGAACATATAGTTCACAAAGTTCGGACGGAATGATAAATGATTAGCAATCTTTAGGAAGCAGGATCCGATATAATTTGTTATCTGAGGTTTGGGTTCACCTGCCTCAGCTGCTTTCTTTACCTTGGCTTTCCAATTTACCAATGCTTCCAAGAAGTCTTTATTATTCACATAATGTTCTGGTTTGGCAGCCATAGGTTTTCCTTTGTATGAATATATAATAGCACAAAAATAGGGGCTTGACAAGACCCCTAAAAAGATGTACACTAACCGTGTGGCGGTTCAAGAGAGATAATAGCTTTACTTAGGTTTTATCTTATACAATCTTTCTAAGAGATTCCTAGCGTCATCTACCTTAGAGACATAACCTTTATTATTTTCTGTACGGGTCTTGTTTCCTGAGACGAATTGTTTTTGTGCGGCTAATGCTTTGTTGAGACATTCAGTATAGAACTCGATAGCATTATCATCAAGTTCGCTTATGGTAATTATCTTACGTTTCTCTATAACAAAAGTATCTTCGCCTGAAAACTTCATCCACATGTTAGGAACCAAAACATGATGCATCACACCTGGTTGTGGAGTCAGTACATCTTCTTTTACAGTAATAGCATTACCCACTAACAAAAGTTGATCTTCCTCAATCCAAGAGGCTTGAGCATAGATCTCTTCACCAGATATTAGTTTGATTACAGCGTGGAAATCGTCTCCCATAGAGTTACCTGATATCGACATTTATAATATTATAATCAAAATTTTCTTCGTTATAGATTTTGATCCTTTCAACCAAATGATTCAACGTATAGTTTTTTTGACCATTCCGTGTTATGTCATCAGACACATCATATAAAGTTGCCAGATCTTTTGCTTGACCTTTCCTCAAGACCCTGCCGATGGACTGGAGATTCCTAATCCTGGACTTGGAGGGGGAGGCGAAGATGACATTATGCAACCGCTTAATGTTGATGCCAGTACTAAAAGTACCATAACTCGCAACGATGATCGCATTGTCTTCCTGCTCCGTAATTGATCTTACCTTCTCACGCTCTTCAGTATCAACCCCACCATGAATAAATGAGACTAATCTATCAGAGTTAATACTATTTATAGAATTGAAAAGGATCTCTCCGTGGGTTTCCACCCTACTATACAGTATAAGAGTATTACCTTTTAGATCTAATGCTAGATTTTTTATAAAATTATTCCTTACTTCACTACTGATAAGATATTGAATCTCATCCTCATACGTTTCAAACTTCTGTTCTGGATGCTTTAGTATCAATACATTGATCTTGAACTTAGCAAGATACCCTTCATTGATTAGTTGTTCTGTCTTTACTATCTTATCTACAGGACCAAACAAACCTTCTAATACCCATTTATGTGTTTGTGTTCCATCAAGTGTTCCTGTAAATCCAACTCTATACTTTGCTTGATACAACTTAGTCATGATACTAGTCAATGACTTTGCTTTGAACTGGTGTGCTTCATCACCTATCACAGCAGTATAGTCAGCAAAATATTGTTTAGGTAATTTATATACAGACTGCCATGTAGTAATTGTTACTGGTAGATCTGTATTTTTTTCATGTCCAGCATATACTTTATGGCAATACTCTTCTGAGTTCCATCCATACTCTATAAAATCTTTATACATCTGTTCCACCAATGATGTGGTAGGAACTACAATCAATATCTTTTCACCCTTTGCTACGAAGTATCTTACTATCGTGTAAATCATCATTGACTTACCTGACGCAGTAGGAGATACAATTACTTTTCTATTATTCTTCAGTGCTTGATACACTGCCTTGATTTGATAATCCCTTGGTCTAAACTTAGTGATAGAAGTCATAAACTGTTTGACTCCTGCCATAGTTATCATGGGATTAGATTCTAATACATCCCCATAATATTTGTTTCCTTCAAACTTTATCTTATATTGATTCTCATCACACCACGTTATAAGTCTATCTAATAAACCACAATAAATTTCTCCAGTAGTAGGAGAGAACAAACGAATCTTCCCATCCCAATACTTCTTTCTGTAAGCTGGCATGAATGCTGCTTCAGGAACCTCGAATGTAAATTGATCTGATAGTTCATACTTTATATGTGGTTCACATTCAACTTTCAGATATACCTCATTCTTTTTATAAACAAGTAGATCAGTCATCCGTAACCTAACGTGAGTTTTTGAAACTCAATTGCATTCCTTATCTGCCACTGTCTATCTCTTATCTGAGTAAGAACTGAATCCAAAAAGAATACACATTGAGATTGATATTCCATCTTCATCTGAAGTTTCTGAATTTTTTTGTCACCATAAAGATATCTATCGACATCTTGTTTCATTACTTTGAAATCAAAAGGTTCATCTTCATATACTTTGGGATCAGATTTCCCTGTATAATATTCCCATCGTTCCCTCATCATACACTTGAGTTGAAACTCAGTGTTCTTCTTCATTAGATTGAACTCGTTATAGAGTTGTATATATTCACAGTGAAGAGAAGGTATCTTCTTAGATTCGTCACTTAGTTCGTCACCAATCTTGCAATCCTTCTCCCACTTCTTCTGTAGGGTTTCAAGGTTCATAGTTTAGTTAGTCCAGTTTCCGTCAGTCTTACCATCAGCAGATAAAACTTGGTAGTGTGTGTATTTGAAAGTAGCGTTAGCACTTAGGTATTGAACATCAGATGCTACTGTATCGAATGTCAATGTGGAGAGAGATATAGGAAATATATCTTTGAAATGAATTGTTTTGATAACGTTGTAGTTACTGTTTAGTATTTGAAGGTTAGCATCTGATCTCTCATACTTATCCTTCCTAGCATAACTTACTCTTGAGTTGACCATATCAGATAAATCTAATGATTGTCTTGCATTATCAACACCCTGATCTTCAAAATCATATTGTCCCCAATACTCAGGGAATCCTAATGTTGTCAACCAGTCATGTATCTCAAGATAGTTTTTCATCTCTTCATCTACTAAGAATCTTACTGAAAGATCCTCATAATATAATTCATCTCCTGGTACAGGTAGGTTTCTAAGTCTTCCTGGTTGAACTGTTGGAACCATCGAAACCGATGGTACGTTCGCACTTTGGCAGAAGAAATCTACCGCCTGTGCTTTCTCTAACACGAAGTTAAATCCAGTAGGTGCTAAGAAATTTCTATTTTCTAGTATTGCTGCCATTTGTTTTATTATTATTTATTCGTGTGTTTAAAGATGAATGCTCCTTTAGGTTTACCCCATACAACATTTCCATTATCATCTATACCTCTGTCTAATGAAGTAAACTCAGTATCTGATAAAGTAATTTTTGATTCTATTTTGATACCAGATTTTGTTCTAGCATCCTTTTCAGATTCACCAAACCATTTACCTTTATGTACTGCAAAAATTATACGAGCATCCTGTCCATGTATATGGAGGATAATGTTATGCAAATGTTCTTGCACATCATGTGTCCTCTCACGATATACATGACAGTTATGGTCATACCATTGTTTAGATGTTAGTACACCATCTTCCATAGACCAATCATAATGACAGTATGCATACTCAGTAGGATAACTCTGAGCTTGCTGTATATTATTCCAGTCGTGAAGAAGTAGTTTTAGAAATTCTTCTTTCATCAACACTCTTTGCTCATGCTTTCGACCATTGTTCCACCAACATCTGATCCAGCATCCATACCAATCATCGTAGCAGCACCAGCAAGTACCCAACCAACGAAAGGAATAGAGGCGACACTAGGAGCAACAGCAGCACCAACGGATGCACCAACCATTCTACCTGTTTGTTCTCCTCCACCAACTGCTTTGATACACTCTGCTGATCTCTGACCATCCATTTGTGCGAGAGGTTCATAATATGGTCTCCTCTCAACAGGAACTCGCTCAATAATTCTTTCCTCATTATTACCCAGTCCCAGAAAGCCAGCTTTCTCTTTCACCTCTCTGATTCTTTTGGTAGTCTTAGGATCGTGTGCTTTATATTCTATTTCGTACCCTTCTTTAGTAACCTTTGCTCTATAAGAAGTATACTCATTCACAGGAATGTTTAGTTTAGGCATGTTAGAACGAGTAGCAATTACTCCGATCATTCCTAGATGCGATAGTCCTAGGATACCTCCCAGACTAATTCCGACCCACTTATTCATGATTATTACAATTTGCTAACATTATTTATACACATAAAAAAGACCCTCCCGAAGGAGAGTCTTTGAAAGTATGTATCCGAATGGATCACATAAGGTTACGAACCAAGGTACGTCTGTAGTAACGGTTAGCGTTAGCAGATCCAATACCAGCAGTAGGTTGTGTGTCATCATTGACAGCACCTGTGCTGAATGGGTTTGCTTGCATTCCGTAACGAGTCTTGAATCCGATTTTTGGCTGGAATGTGTCCTGACCAACTGCACGAACCATCTGTAGAGGAACGTATGGGCAGTAGAACAGTCCTGCGTCATAAGGAGAAGAACCTTTGTAACCAACTACGAAGTAGTGGTCATCCATTAGGTTAGCAGAGTAAGGGTCGATGTAAACCTTGAACTTACCATTGATTGTACCAGCGTAAGTAGAACCAGTGTCATCAACATTAAGGTTCGCATTGAGTGCTGGAGTGTAGTCAAGTACACCTGCCATTGTAAGAGCAGAAGCAACGTCAGCAGAGCAGACGATGATATTACCCTTTCCTCTACGAGTCTCTTGAGCGATTGCGTTAGCTTCTCTTTCAACTTGGAATAGAAGTCCCTTGAATTTCTCAACAGACCATCTACCATTTGAATCGAGGTCTAGGTCGAATATACCAGCAGTTGCTGTATTATTCTGTGCGCCTGGACGTGCTGTTACGTAGATAGAACGAATAACTTCACGGTTGATCTCAGCGAGGATCTCAGTTGACAAGATGTTAGCCAACTCAGCCTCAGCATCAAGACCATGAATTGCTCTCAAGTCCTGAGCAAGTTCTAAACTGTACTCTGCCTTTAGTGCTCTTGATCTAGCTGTTACAGCAACCTTCTCGATGCTGAATGCCATCTCACGGAAGTTTGTGCCACCACCATCGCCAAGTGTCTCAGCGGCTGATGTTGTCATTCCTTGAGCGTCACCTGTAACTTCGTAACGGTGGTTACTATAAGTTGAAGTGTCGTTCAAGATACCTGGGTTGTCACCCTCAGCATCGTTGTTAGCAGAAGCACCTGCACCAGTTGCACCGCCTGTATAACCAGCAGTAACATCATATCCTGAAGAACCGCCACCAGAGAATCCAGCGTTTGGCTCGTTGAATAATGCTTCCTTGCCGTCCTGTGCAGCGTAACGTGAACGCATTGCGAAGATAAGACCAGTAGGTCCAGACATAGGCTGAACACTAGCAATATCATAAGCGATCAAGTTAGGCATTGAACGTCTGATAAGACTGATCAATACAGGATCAAAATTCTGTACACCAGTACCAGTAGAGTTGGTAGGTGCTGCCTCAGTAAGAAGCTTTTCTTCTTTGAGGAACTTTTCTTGGTTTTCTAGAAGAACCGCAGTCACATTTTTACGATGTGAATCTGAAATTTCAGGGAGTTCTTCATGCTTGATTAGTGGAGACCACTTCTCAAGTAATTGCTCTGATTTGAACATGGTTTTTAATTACTTATGTTAAGTTTTTTTAGTGAGTGATTTTATTATCTAATGATAATCTACTTTTTATAAGCAGTAACAGCACGGAGGTATGAATCCATAGATGCAGTTGTCTCAACGTTACCTTCTGCTAATACTTCTTGCTCATCCGACTTTACTTGAGGTACTTCAGACTTGAAGTATGACTCACGTATTGTCTCAATTTTTCCACGGTAGGATTCCTCACTTTCAAAGTCAACACCTTCAACAAGTTCTTGGAACTTATCTTTCTGGGTTTCAGTTAGTCCACGTGCAGACTCGTCAACAACGATTTGCTTACGTGACTCACTGATCTCCTTAGTAAGACCAATGTTCTTCTCGATTTGTTCGTTGAGCTTTTGCTCCATATCATCAAGTTTTTCTACCATAGTATCGAACGCATCATATTTTTCTTCAGGGATAGTTACATAATGTTCTTCAAAAAGACTTTTTAGCCCATCCATAAAGGACTCGGCTATTTCTGATTTTACTCCAGACTCGATAGCGAGAGAATTCTCATCCTTCCACTCTTCGGCTGTGTACTGAAGTGTAGCATCAACCTTTTCAGTCAGCTCAGACTTAGCTTCTTTCAACTCTTCTTCAAACTTAGTAGCATAATGCTCTTCTAGTTCTTCAGAGAGTTTAGCAAGCTTTCCGTTGATTGCTGCTTCAAAAATTGTTTTTGCTTTTTCCTTAAACTCTTCACTGAGTTCTTCGGTTCCTACAAGAGCATCTACGTCAGCGGACCAGTCTACTGAGTTGTACAAGTACTTATTCTTTGTAGTAGAATCTTGTCCATCAGCTGAACCACCTGAGTGCTTACCTGAGTTGACAGCAGTACTGCTCTGAGTAACTCCGCTTCCAGAAGATAGTTTATTACTATCATCATCTGGTTTGTTGTTATCTACAGTTGGACCACCAAGATCTTGGTAGCTTGCAGAGTTTCCAGGAGTTTGCACATTGCTTGCATTACTTCCTGCTTTAGGTGCTGGATCTCCAGGCTTTGCTGCTGCATTAGCCTTTGTCTTTGATTGACTAGGTAGTTCCATTTCCTGTAGTTCTTTTTCAATAACCTGTTCCGACATTTTTAGTTTCTCCGTATGATAGGCAAAAAACAATTATTTCTGATATTATTTATAATATTATAAACCTTTGATAAAGGTTTCAAATGCGGAGATTTTCTTCTCCTGTATGTTGATTAGCGTAGCATGGTCAAGTTCGTGCTTGATAGCAGCTACATCTTTCTCGGCTAACCTTCCGTTTTCCCAAACCCACTCTTTTCCTTCCATGATTCCTTCCACGAAAGCATCGGGTGCGGATGGGTCTGATACGATATCCGCAGCAGTGGCAAGCATAAAATCTTCACCAACTACACTAGAACCGTTCTCACGCTTTAGAGTTCCCATCCCTCTGGATGATACTCCAAGCTTGACTCCTTCTCCTAAAAGATTCTTTGCAATGTTCCCCATTGGAGTATCAAGCAGTTTTGCTTTTCCAACGAAGTTATTACCATCCTCCTTTAGTTCTGTAATCTTATGAGATACACGATCTAAGTTTACAGTAGGTCCTTCAGGATGACCAAGTTCACCAAGAGCTCTATTAGTCTTGATGTACTTCTCACTATAATTTTTGACCTCCCTGTCCAATACGGACTTAGGATACATCCTTCCGTTTCGATTAGTTATCTCAGATTGAAGAAAGACACCCTGTATATAGTGGTTCTTTTTACCTTCATTCTCTTCGACAAGGTAATCTACCTCTTCATTCAGTTCCTTGATCAGTTTCATCTGTTGGTTCCTCTGTGGATACTGGTTGTTCACCAGCGATTGCTGCAGCAGCATTTGCTACTGTATCTTCTACTTCTGGACTAGTCTCTGGTAAAGTAGGTTCAATTACTTCATCTTCAGGTGTAGTCTCAATTTCATCTGTGGTTTCTACTGGTTCTGCACCAATAGCATCACCAAACATCTGTTGTGCTATAGCTTGCCTGTGAGCATCAACCACATCAAGAGCTTTCTGAGAAAGCATATCTTTCATCTGGTCAATGGCAGAAGCTTTATTGCCATTGTTTATAGCGTCAATAGTATCGAATTCCATGCTATGTTCAATATATATTATTTATTTATATGACTCCTTTGTTATTAGGAGGTTCGACTGCGGAAGAATTGATTTCAGGATCCATAGGTGTAGCACCTAAAGCAGGATCTGCTCCTCCATCCATTCCTTGCATTGCCATCAACTCCTCTTCAGATGGAGGAATGATACCCTCATCCTTCTCATACTCTATACGTTTATCCATTTCATCTCTCTCACCATCTGTCTGCTTGAGGATTTCTGAACGAACATACTCTACAGAGAAGTACTTACCAACGTAAGGATCTGCAGCAGATGCAAGATTGATTCTTTCTTGAAGAAGTTCTGCATCTTTGAGTTCGGAGAAATGGTTGTCATAGATATAATCGAATTGGATATACTCTTTCATATCATCCCATTCTTCAGGACTAGTAATACCCTTTAGAACAAGTTGAGTTTTGAGTAGATCCATAAAGAGTTCACTAAACTTCTTACGGAGTCTTCCTACAAATTTAGTAAACTTCAATTCATCACGAAGAATTTCTGATGAACGTCCAAGGTTGAAACCACCCTCTGCTTCCATACGTGAGATGGGAACATTGAGAGATCTGTATAGTTTCTTCTTGAAGTATTCAACGTCTGATAATTCACCAAGGTTCTGTCCACCAGGCAATGTAGAGATTTCAGTTCCTCTACCACCCTCACGTCTAGGAAGCCAGAAGTCTTCCAACATGGACATATGTTTCTTATCGTCTCTTATCTCACCTGTGTTCGCATCATAAACCATCTTGTTTCTGTAGCGAGACATTACCTCACGGAGGTATTGTTCTGCTTTTACCTTTGGAAGATTACCAACATCAATGTAAAATATTCTTCTTTCTGGTGCTCTTGACATACGATAGATGACCAAAGAGTCTTCTATCATTCTTAGTTGGTTTAGTGCTTTGATTCCTTTATGGAGATATGAAAGAACCATACCTTTGTTTGCATCTAGTAAACCAGACTGAACAAAAGTAATTGCGTCCTTAGACATCTTTATTCCAGACCCAATAGGACCAGATGCACCCATGCCCATAGGACTAGGATTCTGTTTGATGCCTTTTGGATTGTAGATGAAATATTCTAATACAGCACCGTAATCATACTTTGCTGCTAAGTTATCTTTATTATCGTTGTTGCTTCCCTTGACAACTTCCTTTACCATTTTGATTTTCTGAGGATCAATATACCTCAGTTCTGTGATTCCTTTTGTAGGATCATCAAAATCAATTAGTTTATGATAATATAAACGCCCATCGACATACCATCTACGGAATATCTCATGGGACTTTTTATCAAAGTCTAAGAGTTTCTTTACGTATTCAAACTCTTCTCTGATTAGTTTCTTTACCTTATTGCTTGAATCCAGATTAGATAGTTCTATCTGAACTGGAGTATCATATAGGTCACTTACAACTGCCTCGTTGATAATGTCTTCAATAGCACCATCTACTTCTGGGTGCAGCGACATTTCACGATACCTCCTAAGGAGCTCATGTTCATTTTTTCCACCACCATCAAGATCAACAAAATATCCATAGTGACCACCAGCCGCTATGGATACTGCTCCATCTTCTTCATTTGGTGGAACAGGAGAGACAGCTTTCCTATCTATCTTCCCCTGATTCGCTCTCTTAATTGAGTATCCAAATAATTCAGCCATCGCAAAAATTTTGCTAGTTCTTTCTAATACTATTTAGTCAAGTCCTAGAAGTTAGCTCCAGCGATTGCTTCACCACCCAATTCTCCTGCTTGTGCTTGCCACCACTGAACCTGAAATTCAACTGTGAATTCTTCGATTGTGTCGTTAGTGTCAAATGCAAGATCAATCTGTGATACGTTAGTTGGGAAAATTCCGAAGAACTTATATCCTCTAAGTACCCTCTCTTCTCTATCTAACTGATAGACAAAAGCATCTTGTTGATATGTATCTGGGTTTTGTACACCGATGTTAGTGTAGTTATTATTGATTTGGTTTGTCCATGCTTCCATTGCTGAACGAACTTTGAAATCAGTGTCGTTTAGAACAGTAACTGTCCATGTATCAAAGGTTCTGTCTCCAGCAACCTTTAGTTGACGACCACGATAAGGAACTTCTACAACTCCTAAGTTAGATGCAGGAAGTGCTGCAGCCTTTACTAAGAATCTTGACTTGTCCTGAACGCCTGAAGCGTCTGCAAAGTCGAGACCGTTAGGAAGGTTGAGTACAACTTCATACAGGTTAGGTCTAGCACCACCACCTCTCAACCTTTCTCTAAAGGCTGAGATGTTGACGTTCTGTGGACCTTTTGTTACTTCTGCCATTTCTTTACTCCGATTGTTTTGGTGATAGGTCTATAAGTTGATTAGCCTCTGTTAGCTGCAACAACTTCGGAGAAACTGACACCAGTGCGTGTAGCAACGAATGTCAAAGTAATGAAGTTGATCGACCTAGCGGGCTTGATGTAGATATCAGCTCTGAACTCATTAGAGTCAATTACTGAAGGTGTGTTGTTTGATTCGTCACAAACAACGAGGTAGTCATTGATACCCCTTCTTGCTTGAACATCACGAAGGTATGGATCAACGATCTGAGTGAATAGAGTTCTTGTAACAACATCATTGAATTCAAAGAGTTGTGCTCTTGCTGCTCTAGCGATTGCTTTTTCAACAACCAAGAACAACTTACGAACGTTGATTCTATCGAATGCACTCTTGACTGAAAGACCAGTCTTATCACCGAAGAGTACTGTGCCTTCACCAGGGAAAGAAGCAACTGGGTTGATTCTATTTGTGTAAAGAGTATCTCTTTGTGCTTTCTTAGGATTGAAAGCAAGTTTTACAACATTACGAATACCGCCTCTATTTAGACCTGCTGGTGAATACCAAGGGTCTGCAACAGTTGCAGTATTTACCATAAGACCAGCGATGTCTCCATTGAGAGGGACATAACGATATGTATCGTTGAAGCGGTCATACATGTATTTGTATCCACTATCAAATACAACGTAAGAACTACTATTCAATTGATTGTAGAACTCAACAACGTTTGATAGTTGAGTGGCAGAATTAGAAACTCCAACCTGTGTTGACTTGTATGGTGAAATGAATCCCATGCAATCCTTTCTAGCATTACAGATACCTATAATCTTCTGTGCTTTAGTAACAGAATCTGTTAGGTTTCCACCGCCTGGTCCTTGGATGATGAAGTCTACATCGATTGTTTCAACGTCATCGAACTCGTCATATGCTGTTGAAATTTCTCCAAGAGAAGGTTGGTTATCATCTGCACCACTTGCAAATGTCATTCCAGCAGATCCAAGAAGATCGTATCTTAGAATAGAACCAGCAGTACCAGCATCAGTAGAACCAATCTGACCATTTGTATCAGTACCTGATCCAGGAGTTGCAATCAATCCTGAAATATCAGTTACTGTATATGTTGTTGACTTAGCATAGACATAACCAGAATTGTTCTGGATTACATCAACGAAGTAATTTGCTTCTCCTTGTGGAGTCTTAGCACCTGCTATCTTAGAAACATTAGCAAATGTCTCAAGGATTGTACCAGGAGTTCCAGTTACACCACCATCATTGTCATAAACAACAACGTGCATTTCATCGTACTTAGCATTTTTATCTGCTGCATACTGAGAAGTACCAGGTTTTCCTGCTATTGTGTACCACCACTTACCAGCGTAAACTGTCTGTAGATCCCACCAATCAGCGACACCAGATACAGTTGCTGTTGCAGGTGATCCAGCAGTATCAAGGAACTTATCTCCTACTATAATTTTGCTACCAGGATATGAATCTGATATTACGTCTAACTTTTTAGTTGCAGAATCCCAGTTATATACGTAGAGTGTATTTACTGTGACTGCACTAACTGTTGCATCTGCTGCAGCACTTGCTGTCTCAGCGATGCCATCTCCAACAGCAATTGACTGTCCAGCAGCAAGCGACACTCTTATTGTCTTGTTTGTTGCGTTGACAGATGTTACTGTTCCTTTTACATTTGTAGTTGTTGCTTCATATACAGTTTCGCCAGCAGCGAATTCTGTTGTGTCATCAACTACAACTTCTGCGACATTAGCTACTGTGTCGCCTTTTGCGAAAGTGTATGATCCTGCATCGAGAGTAAGTGTCTGGTCTGCACCGTAGTCTACAACTGCAACACCGAGACTGTTACCCCATGTTCCTGCTGTTCTTGCAGCGAAGTTATATGCACCAGCACCTGAGGAGACTGTGTTCTCCCAATGCTCCGCACTCTTGATCAACTCAGCAGAACCACCACCTGTAATAGCGTTCAACTGGGATGCATCTTCGATACGGACTACATAACATACACCACCGTACTCTAAGAAGTTCGATACTGTATACCAATACTCTGCATTATTATCATTTGGTGTGCCAAATAAGTCAATTAGTTGAGCTTCAGTAGTGACTAGAGTTGGTGTCCCAATGGGTCCTTTCTCAAATACTCCTGCAAACGCACCAAAATTTAGGAATGAAGGATCAATGCCACCCCTTGTGAAGTCTCTCTCCTGGACAAATACCCCAGGAGATGCTAATTTACTAACCATTTTTTTGTCTCCTCGATAAGAGTGTCATATGAATGAATCTGAAATTATTTATATTTTTGGACGTGTCTAGCGAAATTCCCACATGTAACTCATATCACCATACTGACTAGTAACGTCTTTATCGGATGACCATAAATCCCCATCACTATCAACGAACGTATCATCCTCCTGTCCGTCAACAATGAATCCAAAGGGAGCCATATCTTGTTCTATCTGATTCTTTTGATCGTTATATATCCTCTGACGTATATCCTGATCAGTCATTTCTTTGAAATACTCCTGACATACCAACCAAGCAAATATAACTAAGCACATTGCTAAGTCATCATTACATCCTTCTTCTGCTTCAAATGAGTTATGTTTCTGAATGAATGTTGTCAATTCACTTATGATTTCGTAATCTTTGAATATAAGTTTGTCATCTTCTATAATAGTCTTTAGGTTAGAACATCCAACCTTCTTGACAGTCTTGGACATCTTCACGCCAAGTTGAGTCTTATTGCCTGAGAATCCTTGACCGACTATTTGTCCTGCTCTACCTCTCATAGAACACATCAATACATTCTCATACTCAAGATCATAGTTTAGAATACTTGCAACCTGATCTCCAATATCATTCACTTCACAAAGTATATAAGCATTGTTATATGTCTTCGCAATATCATGTATTATACTTGGGAACAGCATAGGTTTGATTTCATTGTTCCTATACTTCGCCACAATCTCATGTGGAAACTTAGTAGTATCAAACACTACAAATGCTGAGTAATCTATCCCTACACCTCTAGCAACGTCAACTGTAATAATATAATCATGTTCCTTTTCTGGTCTATCATAGATGTCCAATCCTTTATTAGATTGTATTGGATTATCATATACTAAGGCACGAAGTTTAGCTGGCGTAATTAGTGTATCAACAGATCCTAGGAACTCACATTCAAACTCAACTCTGAACTGTTGATCGGATGTGTTAGCAATAGTCTGTGCTTTCCATTTAGCATCTCTGCCAGGTACTTCAGACCAATGAACTTCTGTTGCAACGTATTCATTATTACCCCTCTGTGCTTCATGCCAATACCTATAGAAATGATTCATACCATGAGGGGTAGAAACCATTATGACCTTGGTTGATTTACCAGAACTAATAGTAGGATAAACAGATGCAAAGAACTGATCAGCAATATGATTTGGGATGAATGCAAACTCATCTAGGAATATGATGTTATAAGATCCACCACGAACTGCGGAAGCAGATGTAGATGCAGCAATAATCTTAGAACCATTCTCTAACTCTAACGATCCTTTATTCCATGAGACGATTCCTTGTTGCATCCACCGAGGTAAATTTTCATATGCAAGTTGCAATCTACCAAGTAGATCTCTAGCAGTGGAAGCTTTGTTTGCCAGAATAGCAATGTTGACATTATCATTGAAGACTGCATAGTGTAATAAGTAGGACACACACGTAGTAGACTTACCAGTCTGTCGTGGCATCTTACATATATTGAATCTATTCTCGTGGAAGTTTCTTACAAGTTTTTCCTGAAAAGGATACATCTTGAAAGGAACTAAACCTTCATCCAGAGATACAATCTGAATATAATTTTCAACAAAATATATTGGATCAGATTTGCACTTCAAAAATTCCTGTACCTGTTCATTTGTCCACTGAATAGCTACATTAGTTTTCTTTAGATTGGGATTACCCAGATATATTTGATCGGTTGTCATAATTGATCTTTCAAGAAACGAATGATATCATTACTTGCTATATCATTCTCTATAATTGTTTTTGTCTTCTCTGCAATCTGATCAACAATATTGACATCAAGATTCATGAATGGTGGAATGATACCAAGTATACGAAGCAATCCATCTACAAACAAAGCAAGACATGTGAATCCAAGGATCATACTAATGATAGTAGCATCCCTATTGTGCTTACGCATTGACGCTTCATCAATAGCACGTGCTTCTTCAAGAGCAGATGCAACCATTGCATCTACTTCTGCTTTTGTATAAAAGTCTCCTATAAAAGGAATGTCGTGTTTATCCATGATATTATTATACTAGTGTACCGTGAGCCCTCCGAATTTCACGCAGTGCTTCAAGATTCATATCCTTAGTTCCTCCATCATAGGCATGAGCATACCCTTCTTCAATCATCTGCTCATTCAATGAAATAGTATCTTCGTTAATATACAACCAACCAAGAAGCCTACCGTACTTCCCAGTGCCACCGACAAGTTCAGTTCTAACAGTGAGTTCATCTCCATCACCTGCTATAGTATCTTCTAATTTTTGTTTCAACCAATTGGTAGCATCTATTCCCAATGCTTTCTCTTCAAGGTTTCTTGTTCTCTTCTCTGGCGTATCAACTCCTGCAACTCTAACTCTTTCTTTCTTGAATAGATCAAAGCCGAGGTCAATAGTAACATCAATAGTATCGCCATCAAGCACCCTGTTGATTTCCGTCACTCGAAAGTTGTAACAACTCTTCCGACTTGGGGGTTTCATCGCTCCCATCTTTATACTCCATCAGTGTACTATTTAGGGGGTTAGGATACCACGTATCAAACATAAACACCCAATAGATAACATACCCTACTGCAATGAGTAGGATAGCTACCATGATGTTTACCGACCACACTACCTCAGACATATGCCTTGGCAGCAAGGGCAATTGATAACCCTAAAGATGTACCCATGATGGTGAGTCGGCTCATCCACCACATTATCTCGTGCTTATTCATGACCTATTACGTAATCAAGACCTGTTTCGTTTGTACAGTAATCAACGTAAGAAGGATGCTCCCGAAGAAAGGGAACATCCTCTTGTGCGTCTTTAATTGCTTGATATGAGTCATCTGCATACTCGCAGATCTCATGGTGATGCTGTGAGGCATCGTGATACCCTATGGTATAGTGGGACATGATCTTTCAACTCCACATTACAATACTAATTATAGCAGTAAATACCTATTGTTTGAAATTTATGTTGAAAGAGAGACTTATCCTAACGTTATCTGTAGTGTTGGTGTTGATGCCATGATCTAAGAAACCAGGAAACAATAATAGTACACCTTCCCTAGGAATATAATGTCTTGCACCACCACAATATTGAGAGAAGCATCTACTCATCTCATGACCTGGTGCTGGTGTTTGGAAGAATATATTACCATCCTCTCCATTAGTTGAATAATAATAAACACCAGAAATATCTGATGTTCCGTGGTTATGGATATGCCCATAACACCCCTGACCAAACTTACTGAGCCAAGATGTCAACTGAAAAGGTCTTGTCTCAAACCTCAGTTCTTTACAGTAAGCAATTACATTTCTTTGAATTTCTTTCAGTAGAGCATCTAATTTATACTTCTCAAATAGATCGTCTCTAAAATTCTGTGTTGACAAATAGTGTGTAGATCCCCAACTAGGTATCATCTTGAAATCTATTTGTGGTATAACCTCATCAAGTTCATCCTGTACTTGACCAAAGTTATCTATACACTTATTGTGCCAAATAGGAGTGGAAAATAAATGATGAACAAATGGATTCTGATCAGGCGTTACTATATCACCTACTGGATTACCAGATTTTGCAGCAGCTTTCGATGCTTTGGGAGAAACTCTACCAGCTTCAAGTGGTAAAGTATTCTGAAAATTATTTTTCATTATATAAGATTATGATGTTATGGTCCTACGTAACCTATAGACGATGCCCAGACGGACGCAGAAGACCCTGTGGTCGCTTCTAATGTCTCAGCTGCTTTCTTCTCTACAACTACTCTTTCTCCTGCAGCAACGTAAAATCCATTACCATTGCTGTTTACTATAAGACAAGCTCCACTATTAGTATTCACTAGTGATACCAACTTTGCTGTGCTTACATTATTTGCTCCTGCATTGATATCTACGGCAGCAGACTTTGGTGTAATGATCATCTTCTTTTAGTTTCGTTTGAATATTTATGGGATTCTTGCATGACAATAAGAGGTCCACGTGGTTCTTGATTTGTTCTTCTCCAACTAACTAGGATTGCTCCAGGATAAAGTTTTTGAAGATCTTTCTCAAGACGTTCTCTTTTCATGTAAGTCCCTTGTGGATAATAAAAGTCTGCAAACATTCTAATACCTTTGAAGGTAAAGTCTACACTCCAGATCCATCCAATAGTATAAAGTCTTTTTTCAAATAGTCTATTCATACTATTATTTATTATCTTTCATAGACTGCTTCAATGCCTTCTGAAGTTCAGCAGTGCTTCCTACAAATATAGCATTGTTTGTAACATTAGTTGGTCCTGATTTATCCTCACCTAGGTCTTTCATTTTCTTTTGAAGGTCAAGAAGTTTATCTGTAGTATCACCAACTGACTTTATCAATTGACCTGCTACTTCGTATGCTCTAGGAGAATCAGTCTCTTGTGCTACTTCCAGTATACCATTCATAGCTTCCTGACCCTTTTCTATTAAGGAATATAAATTACCTCTGGTATATTCATAGTCTTGATCTGGGTCACTAACATTTTCAAGTTGATCCTTTCTCTTAGCACATCCACCTTCAGGAGTCTCAGTCACTTCAGGAGTTACTGTGTCAAAAGTTTTATCTATAGCTTCAAAGTCTTTCATGGTTATGTGAATGGGTTATCAGTAATGGTTGTGCTGAATCCAAAGTCCTCACTATCCAACTCTGTAAGTAGAGCAGTATCAGCAGCATCTACATCCCCATCACCATCTTGGTCTGTAGTCGCCTTAGGAACGCTTGTATAAGTCCTTTCTCTCCTAGCAGTACTTGGATCACTATCTGAGTAAAAACTTGTAATAGTCTTCTTGATAACTCCAGTATCTGCAACAGGACCGAATAGATATGTCTTAGCAGTAAAACTGAGTCTCCAAATAATTACCTGTCTCTTTTCAAAGTTACCTTCGTATTCATCCTGATAATTGATGTTATTCAATACAACTGGAACATCTCTTTTCTCATCAGTCTCTGCTATGAGTTTCAGTGTTATTGTAAATTGTGGTTGGAAGAATGGAAGTATCTGTTCAATAATCTGTAGACCATCATCCTGATTCAGTACATAAATTGACAACTCAAAATTACAATTATATGGTACAGGCATGTACTGCTTGTACATTGAATCATTATCCTTCTTAGTAACTGCTACTTTGAGTGGAGCTAGTTTTCTAGTAGGATCATAGTTCAAACCCTGCATCTCAAAAGACATTCTAGGCAGAGTTATCTGAGTCTCCTTACCTCTTAGGTTAGGTTGCTGTTGAATCCTTGCAATGAATTTTTGTGTAGGACCATATGATAACGGAACAGGAATTGATTCAACAACAGCACCTGCGTTATTGAAACGCTTGATATCAAAGTTATTAAAAAGTGTTCCGAATGAGACAACCGTTTTTCTAAGTATCTCGTTATAAAAGAAATTTCCAAACATTAGAATTCACCAAATGGATTTTTTTCACTAAAGTCAATTATGCTATCTGCATCAACTTCAATGACTCTGTTAGTTACATTTTCACCAGTACTATCTTGTATATAGACTGTCTCCGTTCTTGTAGCACCAGAAGCAGTAGAGTTCTTTATGTACCATGAAGCACCAGAGGTTTGACCTGTAAGGGTCTCTCCTTCTGTAAATGAATTAGTCTTGTCATAAACAACAAGAATATAATTTGTTGTATCCCAAGAAACAACCTTAGCAGTAGCATTACTAACAGATCCAGCAACTTCTTCATCAACTGTAAATGCAGTTGCATTATTAGTGAGAGTGTTATCAATAACAAGACTTGTCTTGACTGCTTTCTCAACTTCTATTGCATCAATCTCAGCAACACCAGTATCCAAATCTTCCCCAGAGTAGCGGAAGAGTTCAGTACGTAATTCATAACAATAAAGATCACCAAGTTGATAGAACGGTGCTTGATGTTCTACATACTTGATTTCAAATAAACCTTTAGTCAATGGAAAATAAATTAGATCTCCTTCTGCAGGTCTATCATCTGCTAACTTACCTGCAAAGTTTCCATCAAATTCTTCTGTCCACCTTTTCTTAGATACCATAAAGGTGAGGGAATCATTATTAGATAACCCAAATTCAGTAATGGTATCTGAGATATCATTATCAAACTGATCATTACTCTTCAGATACATCTCTATCTGAACTGATTCTTTAAATTCAGAATTAGATGCTTCACCCCAAACTTGATCAACATCATTCAAAGTTCTTGGTAGATAAAAAACTGTACTACCATGAATCTTGATATGTTCATCTATCAGGTCTTGTACAAGAGCCTGCTCTGTGGTAGAACCACCGTATTCTGCAAAGTGAGTACTTTTTTGAGATGCCATTATCCTATCATGTCAAGTGGTGGAAGTTCATAAGTTGAGAGCATTTTCTCTTCGATCTCTTTCAAGTCCGATTGAGCATCCTCATAAACCTGTCTACCATCTAACTCAACACCACCAGGGAATTTGACTCCTCTGAACTTGATCAGATTCTGACCCCACTGTTGTTTGATTTTAGCAGTTAGATATTTCTTCATGAAACTATCATCAAATACTTCAGTCATAGATGTTGGGTCTAATGCTCTGTGACAATCAATAACAAGATAGTTACCTTCAACCACGTCTTTAGCATCAACATCAATGTAGAGTCTGTCAACCCTCTTATTGAATCTATATGAAATGATAGACCCACTATTTAGGATGTAATCAAGATCCTCCAAATAAGTCTTAGTCATATAGTAATTCAAAATATCAATTGCACCGAACTGATACAAATCATTCAAGAAAATCTGGTACTCAATACCAAACATGTTTCCTCTGATAGATTGTGAGGACATTCCAAATACTTTATTGATACCTAAAACATGTATAGGTACTTCTATATAATTATTCCTCTCTTCCCACTGAGATCCATCAGGAGATGTAGTTGTAGTATTACCTTCTTTGAATCTAGTTATTTCAGCCGCTGTAAATTTGTGCTTCAAGAACATTCTCTCAACACCGTCAAAGTGACGTTCATTAAAATATTGAATACTTTCATCAATGAGATCCTCTACCTGAGTATCATCCACATTGATTTGAAGAACAGGCTTGCCTAATCGTCTTAGACAATATTCCTTCAGCTCTGTTCTACTTGCAGGTTTAGTCGCTGACATTTATCTACAGAATCCTTTATAAGAGTATTTATGAAAAAACCCTCACGTGGTGTGAGGGTTTGATCGTTCTTATGCTTGGGATTCAGTCCAAGTGATCCTTGCAGAGCAGATTGTATACTGCCTACTGGAACTCGTGTATGTGTGGTCAGGTATGACCGCAATAGTTAGAGTGTCAGGTCCATTTGGATATGTGTAGTCACCACCCATAATTGAGTTACCTAGCGTAGCAACCTCACCCAGAACCTGTTCTGTGGTTCCGTTTGCATTTGCTCGGAATTCGAGTAGATTGATACCGTTTGTTACACGGTCTTGAATCTTAGCAAATTCACTCTCAGTTTGGTTTGTATGGAACACAACCTGTGATAGTCCTGGAGATGCAGTATCGATCCATGATGGGGTTGATAGGTCTCCGTTCAAGATTAGTCTTACAGTACAAGACTTCTTAGGATCCTGTGATTGCTGAGAAACGTCAGAACCAACAGATGAACTACCATCAGATAACGTAATTGAAACCGCCTTCAACTGAAGTTGCATTCGGTTGATTAGATCACGTGTACCAATGTTACCCTTGACACCTGCGTCAACAGATGGTGATAGTCTGATACTTAGCATAGGATAGATCCTGTTTGCCTGATCTTCGTCACCGTCCTCTTTCTGGTCAAGTAGGTAGGTTGTGTCAGCAGCAGCAGAGAATAAGTATGCCTTATCATCTTCAAACTGACCATCCATAATAACTGAAGCACCCCAGTGGAATAGTGATGGAGAGAACTTACTACCAGTTTCTCTATCTCCAATAGTACTTACTTCATAACGTGCTGGTAAGTTACCAGATCTGAAGTATGCTTCGTTGAATATGTTACTGTGAACATACTGGTGAGCGTAGAATACTCTACCATGCTGATCTTTGAATCCGTAGCGGATCTTACCACCACCGTACCAAGAGTAATCGATGTATGCCATCTGTAGTCTCTTAGTGTTCAATTCAAATCCACTTTGACCTGTGCCATCGCACTTATCAAGGTTGAATGCAGAAGAAGGAGTCTTAGTATCAACTGTCTTCGTCATTATGATATTAGTAGAAGACTGACCTCTATATGCTGTGGTCATATACAACTCAGTATCAGACTGAATGTATGCAACCTTATAAGACATACCACGTAGAACTATGTAATCATCAACAGCGAGTTGCTTAGTAAATGATGTTCCATTACCAGTTATTATCTGTGACTCATAACTAGCACTTACTGAACCAGCAGTTTGTTGTGTAGAAGATCTTCTAACAGCCATGAGGTTTTGACCATCATACTCAAAGAAGAATCCATTCTGGTCATCAAACATACCAGCACGAACAACAGCATTGTTCCAACCATTCTTATGAAGTGTTGGGAATCCAGCAGGTGTCGCATCTGAAGGTGTTCCAGCAAGTAGATATGTGAATGTAAATTCATCTGTTACTGTAGCAACTTCGGCATTACTAACAAGATAATGGTTAGTACCACCAGAAACGGTTACATCTTCTAATGAGATGAAATCACCAACGTTAAGGAAATGAGGTCTCCTTGTTACGATTGTACAGTTAGGATTAGAACTTGCATCAGTACCACCAGTTATAGACTTCGTTTCCAAAGGTGGATTGAAGTTTGTAGCAGTTGAGTACTGTAAACCTTTACCAGACTGGTAACGGAAGTATCTACGTGTCTGTCTAACAATTGATGAGTCAGCAGACTTACCTGGATTGATCTCTACACCACCATCAAACGGTCTATGCAACGCATAAGAACTTGGTTTGACATATACATTCGTAGGAAGTATATAGTTGTGGTTGTTGTAGTTCTCAGTACAAATAGTCCAAGTGTGGTTGTTACCTTGTCCTGTATCACTGAAACTTACATAGTTACCAGAGTATGCATACTGTCTATATGATGAACCATTGGTTCCGTTACCAGCAAATCTGTAGTAACCATTGTTCATGTTTATAACGAAGTAGTTATAGTCTTTTGAGAATCCGTTGATAGCACTATCTTCGGTATCATGAGAGTAGATAACCCTTGTACCTGTTCTCATATACTTATCCCAACCATAATACAGTCCACCACCTTTACCACCATTAGCACCTTCGACACCTTCAACTGTCTTCAAGAAGAACATTTCGTTGTTAGTATCACAAACCGTAACGGTTGTTTGTGGAGTGATATCAGTTTGTGCGTTTTCCTGTGGGTCGAATTCAATCACACGAGGTGTTGAAGGTTCTTCCACAGTCATCTCATTCTGGTCAGAGATAGAGATAATTTTGATAGGAACGATATCAGGTTCCATTCTGTAGAATCTATGCTGGTTATAGTAAGAACTGTTACCAGAAGCATATGCTAATGTAATTGCGTTAATACCTTGTCTTGCTTCATCAGGACTTTGGTGTAGGGAGAATCTATAGTAATCAACAACGTTGACGAAATAGATGCTTCCATCTTCTAATCCACCGTAATCGGTAGGTAGTGTAGTTACTTGTTGCTCTAGTGCATACCACTTACCTTCATTTCTGTAGTGAACAGCATCTGCCATTCTGAAGTTGTGATAGTTAGAACCAGGTGTGTTTACATAAGTACCACCGTTGTCTACATTAGAGTAACTCCAATATCCATATCCATACTGATATCCACATAGACGCTCATCGTCTAGGAGAACATGCTCACCAGGAGTGTACTGGTTGATCATATTTGTTTCTAGTGATCCACCTGTAGATCCACCAGTCTGTTGCTGATAGTCACTCAAACGTCTCCACCAGTTATTTCCAAGACTGTTGGGTGGTGTTTGACCTGTGTTATTAGAATCTGAATAATCATATCTCAAGTCATCCCAGTTATCCAAGGAGTCTTGACTAGCAACATAATAGTAATCATGTGGTTGACTCTGAGAGTCGTTATACTGTTGAGTTACAATATCTCCAACAAAGTATTCTGTTGAAGAGTTCCAACGTCCTCTATCTTGCGTTCCTTTCAGAACGTTCTGAGCGTATCTTACCTGGTGTAAGGTTCCTGTTCCTGCACCGAATAGTTTGATAGAATTTCTTCTTCTTCGTGCATCATTTCTCTTCTTGTGGAATGAAATAGTAGAACTACCCCATCTGTGGATGTAATACTTCTCACCGAAGTCTAGACCTTTGATTGCTGTAGCACCAGAGAATCCGTTGTATTCAACATAGTCACCACTTTGGAATTGGTGAGAACCAATTGTTACGTAGTTTGAGTATGTGTTTACATTACTTTGATTAGATCCATCCCAAGTTTTATCCCTAGTAGTATATGTTATACGACCAGAACCAACTACTTCACCGAAGACTGAACTTGCATAAAGTGTATGCTGATAGTTATCATTCTGATCATTACCTAAGTTGAAGTACTCTTTTACAGTAACGTCATTCTGAGCATTAGCTTCAGTAGTAGCAAGTGCGAACCAGTTTCTTGAAATCCTACGTACATAATACGTAGTATCATGAGTCATGTATGAATAACCTGCAGACTGTTGTGCAGTAGATGGTAATGGATTACTACCAATTGCTGTACCACCTGAAGGAACTGTGTATAGAACAGCAGTACCAGTTTTTAGACCGTGATCCTTGATGTAGAACCATCCTCTCTTGAGGTCACATGTTTGTTGTGGGTAGAATACAAGAGTCTTACCAAAGATCTGTGTATTGGTCGCCATGTCATAATTTAGTCCATCTGCATTCTTAGCAGTAATTTCATACGCACCATCAATAGAACCCTTTGCAGAAGTATCTTCAAAGTAATGGTTTGGAGATGATGTAGCAGAAGCAGAGGATATGTTTAGTCTAGTACCACCATAAGAATCTGAAAGTTCAAATCTATCTGTACTTACATTTCTACAGTAGTAGGTTGCTCCATTCTGAAGACCTCCAATAACAGGGTTTCCATTAGAGTTATACCTTACAGCATTACCTTCTGAGAATCCATGATTATCAATCTTGAATGTATCAAGGAATGGATTACCTATATTATCACCACGGAACTTATGTCTGAAGTTCGTTCCATCACCACTAAAGTGGGTGAGGTTGATGATATATGAGTTCGCTCTGTGTTGTGGATATTGGTTAGGATAAGGTCTTCCACTACTGAAAGGCTGGTTGTTACTTCCATCACTAGATGCAAGAGCAACTCTGAAGTGGTTATTAGTAACAGGAATCATCCAGTACCAATAGTTTGAACTCATGTTACCTACCGAAGAACCAACAGAGTTGTTGGAGTCGAAACGATACTGGAGCCAGTAATCTGGGTCTCCGTCTTGGTTAGTAGTGAATCCGTGCTGAGGTGAATACCAAGTATTAGCAGTAGATACTGTTTCAATCTTGAAAACAAAGCAATGCTCTGTGTTTGGCCAATCACTAATATCATGAATAGGACCATTAGGAGTTCTTGAAACTGAGAACTCAAAGTTCTTAGTTGAAACTGACTGGTTGATGGCTGGATATCTTACATAGTAAGTTCTCTCATCCATATTATAGTCATAGTTATTTGGAGTGTCCTGTATATTACCTGGAACACTACTTCTAGATCTAAAGCAGATCTTATCTCCTTCTACGAAGTTTACAACTGAGTGCTCACAAATAATTCTGTTCCTGTTATACCAAGAAACGGAGTTTTGTACACCACCAGATGCGTTGTTGGTAATATCTCTAGCACACTTGATAGCAGGCCATAGTGAGAATGGAGTACCCCAAGTATATAAGTTTCCTTGGTTTCCAACTGATGCTATACTACTTACACCAGCACCATAGTAAGGACCATCATGGTTAGGATCTCGTGAGTTGAATGAAGTACATAGTTTTACTGTATCAGCATCAACATACTCAATGTAGTAACAATACTGATCACTCCAACTACTAGGAGTACTATTTGGAGAAGGACCCCTCTGGAATATTACAGGTTGTCCATCCTTGAATTGGTGATTAGGAATTGTAATTGTATACTGTGAAGTATCGATTGACTCAGGGAAGAAGAATCTCTGTCTCCTACCAAACGCTGTGTCATTAATATCTCCACACTCAATAACATCAAACTCATATGGGTTCATAACAGTAGAAGAATATCCTCTACCAAATAATTTCATCTCAAGTTGCGTTGCTGACTGTCCAGTATCACTCAAAGTGAAACTTACTGGAGTTCCTGCAGCACAGTTTGTTGGACTTGATGCAAGTTTATAAGTTGAATCAGTAACTTTGATAACATAGTAAATACCGTTACCACCGTTAGTAGATGTTGCACTAGTACCTGAAGTACCTGCAGAACTAAAACCAGTAACGTTACCGTTTACATAAGACAGGAACATAAAGTCACCAGTCTTTAGACCATGATTAGTCTCTACACTATTAACATAATGAGTAATTGTGTTAGTAGTAGAGTTCATATATGAAGCACTTGGAACAAGGAACTGTTCAGTATCTGTTCCTTCAGGCTTCCACAGAATCATCTGTGTAGTTTCTTTATATGAAATGGTTGGTGAGAAATCAACTCCACCACCAGAAGTAAATGCTCTACCATCAAACTCTTTACGTTTTACAGCAATAGAGTTAGTAATATAGAACTGAGTACCTTTTGCATAGTTAGACTTTACTGGAGTCTTGATTGTTAGGGTACTTTGTGCTGCTGCGTTTGTAGTAACAGCAGAATACTCTCCAAGAGATAACTGAGAACCAACGTAGAATCTACCAATAATTACGTTAGCATAAACAGTACTTATATCTCCTGTAAATGTCTGATCAGTATTTGCTTCATAAACGAATGACTGATCATCGGGAACAGCCTTGATTATGAATGTACCTTCTGCAGACTGTTGTGTAAGACCTCTGATATCAAGTGGAATACCATTTACAAGACCGTGTACCCCATTAGTCTTGATGGTGATATCCTTACTTCCATTGACTGAAGTAATTGATTTTACATCTCCAAGAGGAACGTCTCCTGTAGATGAATAGAATGAAGGAATTTGGTGAATTCTTTCTAGTGTTTCCCACTTAGTTGACTGAAGACTATATTCAAAGTCAGTGTCAATTAGGGTGTTTGGGTTTGATACTCTTAGTTTACTGACAGGATCAACAAACGTTTCCGTTGGTTTAAACTCTGCACCTTCTTCATCAATAAAAATTTGTAACTTATCTGCGTCAGCATGACTTGCACTAGAAGTGTCATACGTCAGAGTATAAGTTGTTATATCTGTTATAGCGTCATACGCTGTATTTGTAACCTTTAGGTCTGCATCACCTAAGGCATAAATTGTTGTGCCTCTTGTGGCGTTATTGATGAATAAAAGTTTTCTGACATCAACGTGACCTGCTATAGCCACTGTTCTTGCTGATGCATCAAACGTATAATCGTAAAGTAGTTTCTTTGCCATTTTGCTTTCCTAAGTCTTTATGTAACGGAGGGGTAGAGTTTATAAACCAAAAGTGATTGCGTAGCCTAGAGCTTTCGTATCTACAGCTTTTAGTTGATTCTGCGTTACCAAAGATGCGGAATTAGTACCTTCAGTAAACATTGACCACTTAGTAGTGGCAGTAGCAGGGTCGTTATTAGTCGATTCTTCTATATTTATATAAGTGCTCGGTGCTTTAAAAACCACGTCGCCTGGATAATATGCGGTAACTGTTGACCACACACCTTTCCATTCAAAACCTTTTATAACGAGATCCCATGATGTTTGTCCAGATTGATTTGGTGCAACACCAACGGTAGTTGTTTTTGCGGAATACGCATAACCACCAAACTGAACGACATTACCTGGAGCATAAGTGACCAGATTATCATATGTACCAACAACAGAAAACCCAGTCGTTAGAATATCCCAGATATCATTGGGAGCATTCAAATACGTATTGGGTTGCTTATTGTTATTGGATTGCTTTGCAATATAAGTGTATCCACCAAAGGAGACGACATCTCCTGGTTGATACGCTGTTAGGTTACTCCAACTATCTTCAAATTGGAATCCCCCAACATATTCAGAAAACTTTGTTGAGTCGAATGTGGACGTTGATGAATGTCCAACAGTAACTAGGTATAACGTGTTACCATATTTGACAACATCATTCAATTTATAGAAAGTAGATGCTGTCCACTCTCCTACATTCTTTACTCCCTCTAGATGTAATCCCCATTTGGAAACACCGTTTGCGTCAGAATAAAAAACATCAGCACTTGCTGCTGAAGTGTGGTTGGTGGTTGCTACGTAGCTATTAGCACCAAACTTTACGATGTCATCGATGACATAAGCTGTGCTGGCTACCCAATCACCTTTCCATTTAAATTTTAATCTGCCAAGTCTAAAATCTGCCATTTTGGTTACTTAGGTCCGTTTGTGTTATAATCGTAAGCTGATCCCATACGGGCTACGAGATATCCTTCATCATCGATGAAATATGATAAACTTCTTGAGTCCCACTTGTGCTGGTAGTAAGTATCATTTGCATGTTTAGTTATCGCAACACCTGCATTAGTGCCATACTCTTCGACTGTATAGTCATCCATAGTACGGAAAATCATATCTCCGTTAGCATCTAAAGTAGGTTCGCTCATAAGATCTACGACATCAGTGTCAGAACTCGTAGTTTTAGTATACGTAAGCATACCGTCAGCGTCACGATTGACTGCATGAAAGTCCCATGATACGGAACCACCGCCACCACCGCCTCTTGCTGCTATTTCTGATAACTTAATTGCCATAGCTTTATGTAACTATTTTCCAGTTTACTCCATTATATACAAGAAGAACTTCCCAACCATTAGTGTCAAGAAGAAGTTCTGAGTCTACTGAATCCAAATAATCTTTGAATTCTTTGCTTGACGCACTAGCATCCACAGTAATATTATTTATACTCCATTTATTTGTAACATCAACCAATCTGATGAAACTTCCTATAGTAGGAGCAGCTGAAATATTAATAGTATATGCACCAGCTGTGCTGTCTAGCATATAATTGCTATTTAGTTTGTTAGTGCTTCCGTCAATAGTAAATGTAGACGTGTTTACTGCGGAACCATATCCAACATAAGACAGAATAGTCTCTTGATTTACTAGTGGTGTCCACGCAACTGATCCACTTACTTCTTTTGTAAGATAATAATCACCGTTTGTATCCGCAGCGATTTGACCAACCCTTTGTGCATTAGGTAATGAACTAGGAGCATATCCTCCAAGATTCAATGTGGGAGGTGTAACTGCACCAGTAGTCTGATCTAACTTAGCTGCGGTTACATTATTGTCTTTGATCTTAACCGTTTGGACGGAATCATTAGCCAACTTATTGGCATCAATTTGCAGATTACCAATTTTATCATTTGTGATTGTTCCATCAACAATCTTAGTTGCGATTATACTTGCATCAGAAACGGTTCCAACATCAAGACGATCACCAAGAACTACTGCAAAGAAAGTATCTGAACTTTGTGGAGCATTTCCTGCAGTGAATACTAACAGATCATTATTGATATTATAATGATTTGCTGGTTCCTTTATGACACCATTGATCACAACAAGAACTTGATAAGCACCTGGATATACTGGATCACCACCAACCTTTAGATAAAATTGCAGGGAAGAACCGTTGAATCCAGCACCTCCTCCAACTCTATCTAATGGAAAATCAATTTTTCTTTGATTACCTGTCTTTGGTATATTACCAATATAAGCCATAGCTTTTTCCTTTTATTTAGTTAGTTAACTGAATGGATTCTCAATGCTTGATGTTACGCCTCCATTATTTGTAATTGTATTAGCACCTGATCCACCAGCGTCTGACCAGTTTACTTCAGCAGTCGTAGGATCATCATCTTTGCACATTAAAAGCATCGTTGCCCCACCAGAATTGCCTGAAAATGGTTCCGTTGGT
>Ga0163179_10000275_pt1 | contig 35972 bp, 50 predicted proteins | sample AtlANTMetagenome_FD_109643 | JGI IMG/M metagenome (GOLD analysis project Ga0163179, IMG submission 109643) | Marine eukaryotic phytoplankton communities from the Atlantic Ocean - Atlantic ANT 2 Metagenome | ecosystem: Environmental > Aquatic > Marine > Oceanic | place: North Atlantic Ocean... | reverse complement strand
GATTGAAAAGAGATATCCAAATCAAGAGTTAAGTGATGTGATGAAAACTCAAAGAATTAATGAGATAGCTACCGAAGTACAAGGTTATCTAAATAAAAGTTATGATTATTTTGCACAAAAGTTTTGTAATCTCGATATTCATAGATTTGAGATTAAACAAGAAATTGTAGCAAAAGCTGGATTGTTCATTGTGAAGAAACGATATGGTATGAAGATTATATCCGATAATGGTGTTCAAGTGAATAAAACTATGGTGAAGGGTTTAGATACGGTTCGTAGTAACTTCGCCCCATCGTTTAGAAAGTTGTTATCTAATGTGTTAGATGATATTTTGGCAAGTGTTCCAAAAGACAAGGTAGACCATAGGATTGTTAGGTTTAAGAAAAATATGAAATTTAGCCCATTAGATGAAATATCATCACCAACTGGTGTAAAGGGTATTTGGAAATATCTACAAAAAAATAAAGAGAATACTTCATCATTTTCAGAAACAAAGAAAGGGTGTCCTGTTCATGTAAAAGCGGCGATAGCATATAATGATTTGGTTAGATATTTTGGACAAGACAAGAAGTATGGGTTTATAAATAATGGTGATAAAATTCGTTGGGTATACTTGAAGAATAATCCATTGGGACTAAAGGTTGTTGCATATAAAGGTTATGAGGACCCACCTGAAATAATGGAATTCATAAAAAACACAATGGATATAGATAAAATTTATGATCAGGCACTAACTAAAAAAATACAAATGTTCTACGATTGTTTGGACTGGGGTAAACCAGTAGATCAAGAACAAAGTATAGAAAGATTTTTTTAATTTTGAGAAAACTTGTATATATGTATATACAGAATATAAGGAGAATAATAAATGGAAAAAGTTAAATTAACACGGTTTATTGATAAATATCATTTAGGTGGTAATGTAAATGCTGTTGTAATCAATAGTAAAAACAATAAACTCAACACAAGGTTTATCACAGGTGATAAAGCTCTGTTGGGTGAGTTGAGTGTTGATAACTTCGATTTTGATGCTACAGAACTTGGGGTTTATGATACTGAACAGTTAAGTAAACTATTAAGTGTATTATCAGATGATGTTACATATAATTTGAAAAGTAGTGGTGATAAGGCTATTGCTCTTGAGGTTTCAGACCAACATTCATCTGTTAATTTTATGTTATCGGATAAATCAGTTATTAACCAACCACCAGCACTAAAACAACTTCCTGAATTTCAAGTGAAAATCAAAGTCGATACTCAGTTTATCGTGAGGTTTATTAGTGGAAAAAGTGCTCTAAGTGATACTGAAACCTTTACGGTTTTATCAGATGACAGTGGAGTACAAGTTGTAATTGGTTATGCTTCAATAAACACGAATCGTGTAACAATTCCTGTACAGACCGAAGAGGCGGAAAACATCAACAATGTGTCTTTTAACGCTAACTTGTTTAAAGATGTATTGGTTGCTAACAAAGAATGTGAAAGTGCAACTCTCGAAGTGGCACAAGATGGTTTAGCTCGTATCAACTTTAAGGTTGATGATTACGATGTAACTTACTACTTGGTAGCCGTTCAGGATGTCGATTAATCTCGACAATTTCCCAACTTTTAGTGAAGAACATTTTCACGATTGGGTAAACGAACTTACACCGATTGAAGAACACAATGGTTACTCGGTCAAACGAGACGACCTTTTTAATCTTGCAGGTGTAAGTGGTGGTAAAGTCAGACAATGTGCTAAACTTGTTTATGATAATTTAGACCACATCAAGAATGATTGTAATGGTGGAATACTAACTGCGGCTGGTATTCCATCACCACAATCTTGTATCACAAGTGCAGTAGCAAAATACTTTGGATTGAAATGTTTGATTACGATTCCACACTATCCAGATCATATAATAGATAGTTATAGAATTAATTCTTCATTGTCTCAAAAGTTTGGTGCTAAAGTGTATGGTGTGGGTAATCCCAACATATCAGGTCCTGAGCTTGATGCTAAAAAACTCGTGGTGGAGACTGGTTATTTTCAGATTAAATTTGGAATGAATGGGTTTGAAGTGATGAAAACCGTTGCACAACAGGTGAAGAATATACCTGATGAAGTTGAAACCATCGTGGGGATAGCAGGAAGTGGTTTATCTATGTTAGGAGTCGCTATGGGGTGTAAGTTGTTTAACAAAAAAAATGTTAAAACCATACATCCAGTTGCTCTAAGTGAGTATGTTCATAGGAATAGAAAGGCATCATACGATAGACTACCTGATAAGTACAAGTTTGATGGAGACTTTTCAGTAGTACAATCAAATTTTCCGTATCAATACAAATTAAAACTACAAGAGGGTTTGCCACTTGACCAAACCTATGAGGCTAAGGCTTGGGAATGGATGATTAATAATATCAAACCATCCAAAAAAGTATTGTTTTGGGATGTGGGAGTCAAGGAATACGACCTGAAGTATGTTGAGAAAATTAAATGGTATAAATCAGAATACGAAACCATAATTGATAGAGAAATGAGAAGGAAACATGAGCAAGTCAAACACGACTTTTTCTAAGGCGTGGTTGGAAAAAAAGATAATGTGTGGTTTGTGTAACTTCGGTTGTTGTAACCACAATTCCTTTCATGTTGAAATCACAGAAGAAGAACAAGAAAAATACCAAAAAAAGTTTGGATTAGACTTAGAGTTGGAATGGCAACAAAATGGTTGTTGTGATTTACTAAGTAAAGATGGAAGTGGATGTAGTTTAGGTGATGATAGACCTGTGTTTTGTAAGATGTATCCATTAGAACCAAACAAGTCAAATCGTATAATTCTTGGTAATTGGGCTTTCTTACATTGTCCAAAACCACAAGATTATGAATTGGATAGAATTGAAGAAGGTAAATACCATTATAAATTAAAAAAGTCACATAAGAATAAAAGAGATGAACTTATATTAGATGATAAGATAGAGAATATTGTTCATCAGATTTGGTTACAATCCAAAAAAGCCTTAATTGAAACCTATGGTGAAGAATTTTACGAAAAAATAAAAATAGAAATGAAACAAACTATAAATCACGAGTTCTTTTAATGTATATAGATTACTTTGATAAATTTTATAATATGGAGCCCTATCTCGAAATAGATGAAAAGGATTGGGAGTACATAAAGGAAACATTCGACAAGGATGATGTAAAAGAAAGTCTTGCTAAAGTTGCAATGACCTATCCATTACCATATCCTGATTTGACCGAAAAGAAGGCATATAAAGATTTCCAAAAACTCAAAGGTATGAAGTGGAATGAAATTATGGTTGAGGGTGAATGGTATGCTAGAGAGGGAACTGAATACACATATGATTTACTACACGATGGGAAACCATTATATTTTAGACGACTCAATGCTGGTAATATTGCAAGTAACTACTTCCAAGTAGAAAATAGATGGTCAGTAGATGGTTCAGTAAGTCCAGGTCCTAAGAGAACTTGGGAAAGTGAAAAGTTTATGACGACACTCATGGGTAGTGCTTACTCATTGAAGATGCCTAAGATTACCAAGAATATATTGAGAACCATGATTGGGTTGAGAAAGTATATTTGTTCTCAGTTTAAACCTAATGTAGCAAAGATAATTTATGATATGTTCAAGTCTGAAAACATACTTGATTTCTCAATGGGATGGGGTGATAGGTTGGCTGGATTTTATGCAAGTGAACATGGTAAACACTATGTTGGTTTGGATCCAAGAAAGGAGAATCACCCTATCTACAAGAAACAATCAGAGTTTTACCAAAAACATTTGGGATTTTTTGAACACGATAGAAAGTGTGATTTTCATTGTAGTCCCGCGGAAGATTTTGATTTCGCCCCGTACAAAGAACATTTCGATATGGTATTTACGAGTCCACCGTACTTTAGTGTGGAACGCTATAGCTATGATGATACTCAAAGTTGGGTTAGATACAAAGATATAGATGATTGGAACAAAGATTTCTTACATTCGACCTTGGGTAATTTATGGGATTCTATAAAAGTTGGTGGATATTTATTAGTGAATATTAGTGATGTTTATTCAAATGCTAAATGGAGTACCGAAAGGGGTTGGTTAGAGATTTGTAATCCTATGAATGACTACTTATCCAAGTTAGGAGAGTATCAAGGTTGTATTGGAATGGAAATGGCCAAACGACCTAATAGTGGTGGAGCTGGAACGGCAAAAAGTTATGAGGGTTCTGTGTGGACAGAAAAATCACTTGAAAATAAAGAAGATAAAAAATTCGGAGAACCTATTTGGGTATGGAAAAAGACATAGAGAGTTATTTTAAGAAGTTTTATAATATGAAACCATATCTTTTCATAGATGCAAAAGAATGGAAACATATAATGGATACATATGAAAAGGATGATGTGATTGAGGAGTTATCAAAGGCACTTCATACTTATCCTTGTCCTGTACCTAATATATCCGAAAAGGACACATTAAAAAGTCTCAACAAACTCAAGGGAATCAAATGGCCTGATTTACTAATAGAAGGTCAATGGTTTCCGAGAAACGAAAGAGATACTAAGTATCAATTAACACCGAAATATTTCAAACGAGATAATAAGGGAAATAACGCATCTAATCCGTTTCATATAGAGAATAGATGGAAGGTTGATTGGACAAGGATGCCAAGTGGATGGAAAACATGGCAAACTGTAAAGGGAATTAAAACCATAGTAAGGGCATACTACACATTAGAAAAGGTCTTACTCAAGGTTGATTTACAAACTCTTAGAATGGCCACAACTTTGAGAAAGTATGTAGCATCACAATTCAAACCAAGTATAGCAAAGGCATTCTATGATTATTTCGAGAGTGAAAATGTACTTGATTTTAGTGCTGGTTGGGGAGACAGGTTGGCAGGTTTCTATTGTGGGGAAACTACCAAACATTATGTTGGGATAGATCCTAATTCAAAAAACCACCCTAACTATAAGAGACAAGTAGAGTTTTACAAAAAACATCAAACATTTTTTGAAGAAGAGAAGAAAGTCGATTTGATATGTAGTCCAGCAGAAGATGTGGACTATAAAGATTATGAAAATCATTTCGATACCATATTTACTTCACCACCTTATTTTGATGTGGAGAAGTATAGTGACGAGGATACCCAAAGTTTTAAAAGGTATACCACGATAGATAGTTGGAATGAAAATTTCCTACACAAAACAATCGGTAAGTTGATACCTACATTAAAGAAGGATGGTATACTTGCCGTAAATATAGCAGATGTTTATCATGAATCCGTAAAGGGTTATGTTGATATAACAAACGCTATGAATGACTATATAAAGTCACAAGGATTAAAATACGAGGGTTGTATAGGAATGGAGATGACTAAGAGATTCAATTCAGCAGGAGCTGGAAACGCTGTTAGTGATTACTACTCGGATGACCTTAAAGAGAAATCACAAGAAACTAAAAACCAGGCATTTGGAGAACCAATTTGGATATGGAAAAAAATATGAATGATCACACCCTTTGGGTAGAAAAATATAGACCAAGTAATCTTGATACATATATTGGTAATGAACAATTAAAAGAGAAGGTTAAAGTATATTTAGATAGTGGTGATATTCCACACTTGATGTTATTTGGTAAGGCTGGTACAGGTAAAACGACATTGGCAAAACTACTTATGAATAACATAAATTGTGACCATCTATACATTAACGCATCTGATGTAAGAAGAGTCGATGATTTGATACCAAAGGTTAGAAACTTTGCATCAACGATAGGATTTCAAGATATGAAAATCATAATCTTAGATGAGGTTGATTTTATAAGTCCACACTCTCAGGCAGCACTTCGTAACCTAATGGAAACATTTAGTAAACATTGTAGGTTCATCTTGACTTGTAATTTTGTCGAGAGAATAATCGACCCGATACAATCACGGTGTCAAATATTTCAAGTTATACCACCAAATAAAAATGATGTTGCAAAACATTTACATAATATTTTGACCGATGAAAGTATAAAATATGAGATGGAAGATTTAAAAATGTTGGTCAATAGTGGTTATCCAGATATCAGACGAGTTATCAATGGTGCACAAAGACAATCACTTGGTGGTAAATTAACAATTGATAAGCAGAGTATTGTGGAGAATGATTACAAGATGAAGTTGTTAGATATTCTCAAAACACAAGATAAGAAAAATGCATTTAAGAATATTCGTCAGTTAATGGCAGATAGTAAGGTTACGGATTTTGCAGATTTATTTCGTCTTTTGTATGATGAAGTGGATATTTATGGTAGAGGTCATGTGGCCGAATGTATATTGGTTATAGCAAAATATGAATTATCCGATGCTCAAGTTGTGGATAAGGAAATTAACGCGATGGCTATGTTAATAGAAATTTTACAAATAGTTAAATAAGGAGTTATAATGTACTTTGAAGCAACGGTTGTATTCATTGAGGAAATACAGACAAAAAACGGAGTAAAGGAAAAGAAAGTCCGTAAGACTTACTTGGTTGAATGTGATTCGGTAAGTGTTGCAGAAACAAAAGTAAATGAATGGTTAAAGGATTCAGTATTTGTATTCGAAACCATTGTAGCAAAACAATCTAAAATAGTGGATGTGATAGAGTAATGGAACAAAGATATTGGGGTGAGAAAAAATCACCCACATTAAAAACTGTAAATACCTCTAATAAATCAGAAAAACATATTTCAGTTCACGAGAATAAAATTTATTATTATTCAAATGTGAATAGAGATAGTGCATCTGAACTTAATAAAAAGATAGGTGAAATTGAAACGAAGAGTTTGACTCTATGTAATACATTGGATTTAGAAGTACCACCAACTTTAAGAATATACATAAATTCAGGTGGTGGTAGTGTAGTTAGTGGTATAGCATCTATGGATACTATATTAAGAACTAAGGTACCTGTTCATACATATGTAGATGGATTTGCAGCAAGTGCAGCAACATTCCTATCGGTGGTGGGTAATTATAGATTTATGAGTCGTAATTCCTATATGCTGATTCATCAACTATCAAGTCAGTTTTGGGGAACATACTCTAATTTCGAGGATGAGAAACAGAATCTTGATTTGATGATGAAAACCATTAAAGATGTGTATAAGAAATATACTAAAGTTCCAATGAAGAAACTTGATGAAATATTGAAACACGATTTATTATGGGATGCTGAAACCTGTTTAAAGTATGGGTTAATTGACGAAATAATTTAAGGAGAAAAAATGGCAAAAAGAAAATTTAAACCTCAACCCGGTCAACAACCACAACCTCAGAAAGTACAAGTTGATCTATCTCAGGCTGAAACTATGAAATGTGAGGATTGTGATAACTATGTTTGGATAAAGGCAACTATAATCAAACGAATATCTGCAATCATGTCACCAACGGGTGAAGAGGCTCTTGCACCAATTGATATCTATAGTTGTGGGAATTGTGGTAAAGTACCCACGACAATTATGAACGATGTCGGACTCGGAACATAGAATAGAGTGTATTACACCTGATGTTGGTTGGTATGAAAGGTCATTTCCAATACCAATAATCAAGTATAAAGTAAATGATGATATATTACTTGATTCGTTAATATCAATGATGGATGAGACTGGTGATGAAATGGGGTTTACCACAAATCTTTTCTGTCAGATGACAGAATATAAAACACAACTAAATTCTAAATATAAGGATATTTTCGAAGATATGATAGGTATCGTTGAGAACATATTGATTGAAAATAAGTTACACCTTAAAGTTTCGGATATCTGGTGTGCTAAATATAAGAGTGATGATTATGCAAGAGAACACAATCATAGACCTTGTAGGTGGTCTTTTTGTATGAACCTAAATGAATCCGAAGATTTTCCACCATTAGAAATACAAGATGGTAGAAAAATATATAGTGAAAGAGGTAATTTATTATTTTTTCCTGGTTGGGTATCACATGAAGTGAAACCTAAAAAATTCTCAGGTTCAAGATATGTTTGTGCAGGAAACACGATATGAATCCATATCAAGTAGTTCCAAATGTAATAGGTTCGTTAATATATTTTTGCCGAGACAATTTCTTATTAGATGATTTGATTAAAGAAGATAATTATCAGAATAATGAATTGTTTATCGGATTAATAGAATCACACTTAAAGGATTTTTCAAGGGAAACGGAAAGAAGATTGGGTAAATCTATTTACTATAAGTTCGATGATGAAAAATACAATACCAAAATATTTTATTACGAGAAATCCCAAGAGAAAACTCATCAATTTTTGACCTTTCAGTTATGGAAGGGTGGTTTTTTCACCAAACGAGTAATCGAACATAAACCAATGTCGGATAAATCTTTATTTATTTTCGATAGTGTATTCGATGTGAGTATGAAACCTGATTTTGAATGGAGGTTGGATGTCTCAGAACATGAAAAGAAAAAATATAAAGAAATTAAATTGGAGAATTAAATGTTAAGAGCTGGAATATTATCAAAAACTATGGAACTCTCACAGAGAGAATTGAGTTTCCCATTTGCTATTGAGGGTGCATATAATGAATTCGAGTTAAAAAGGTTAAAGCAACTTTTAAAGATTGGGGATTTAGAAGAAACCCCTGCTCTTACTCATGGAGATGCTAGTTTTGGTCAAAGGGGCGAGGATTCTGAAAGAGTTGCATATGAAACCCCAATACCACACATAAGAGAATTTGACTGGTTTTATCAAAAGTTAGAGGAATTGGTTTGGAGTGCCAATCAGAATGTTTATGGGTTTGATTTACACGGATTTCTTGAAACCTCAATATATCTAAGATACGATAGTAATGAAAAAGGAAAATACGATTTTCATATGGATGTCGGTGGAGCAGCACCATCGTGTTTTAGAAAACTATCCTGTACAATATTAGTAAATGATGATTATGAAGGTGGTGAATTAGTATTTGATGGAGTGGGTAAAAATCACGATGGAACTGATATAATCCACTATCCTAAAACTGCGGGAACTATAATATTTTTTCCTTCATATTTAATGCATGCAGTCAAACCTGTAACAAAGGGAAACCGATATTCAATAGTTACTTGGATACACGGCCCATGTTTTAAATAACATTTTTCGTAATAATATATATTTATAGATATGAAAAGTATATTTGATAAAATAGTTTACAAGCACATCGTTCACAATTCAGTAGATCATATTGAACATTTCTTTCTCAGAGATAAAAGTTTTCTCAAAAGAAATGAAGCGTTATTGTATTGCTGGGATATAATTCCAAGAGAATACGAACCATATATTACAGAAATAAACACTAATACCGCAGTTGATGATGATTTAGTGGATTGGTTCGACTTCAATCCAATATTTGAAATTGTGAAGAAGTGGGAGTATAAAAGTATAATTGTTTTAATTGAAGAAAGAACACGAGAAATTACTGAAAATGGAAAGTGGTTCAAGGAGTTACAATTATTAAGTAAAGACACACCTGTAAGAATACAAACATATGATCCTTGGAAGGGGGAAGATATATGGAATTTTGATTATGATAGAAGAGATTTCATATTAAGAATTGCTTGGGATAAAAATTGTCCAATTGATAAGTTTGCAGAAGATAAGTTGGCATTCAAAAGACTTTTACAAAAAGAATCTCTTTCTACTCCGGATTCAGGTAAAGATATTTATGAGAAAGGGAAGTACTTTGTTTTCAAAAAACGCGACATAGATAAGAAGAGTGGTATATCTATATCTAAATTCGATACCAAAAAAGACTTTTTGTCTAAATTATCCGAGTATGATTATGTGGAAGAGTTTATACAGAGTGATTTAGACTATCAAACGGGCTTTAATGTGGAGGTAAAACATTACTCAATGATGTTTCGTAAGCACTCCTACAACATGACTCCAAATGTTTATACTCAATTATACGATTATCACGAACACGAAAATTCAAAGTTTCCAAACAGAATAGACCATTCCAACTTATTCTTGAATGATGAGGTAGATGAAAACATTATAAATAAGGAAATCGAAAGGGTACATCCATTTCATTACAGACATTTTAAAATAAATGACGAATTTGAGTTCGTCCATTCGTGTTCAATATTGGTGTATCAAAATAATAGGGGTGATTTCAAACCTATTCATCTATTGAAAGTAGGTGATGTTTTACTTCGAGATGGTGAGAAAGTAAAGGTAGAAAAGATTGAAATCATCAAAGAACGAAGAAGAGTAAAGGGTATTACAACATTAGACAACTCTTTAAATTATCACGGATTTCAAATACAGGCAAAATCAGATAATTTTATTAGTGGAATCGATGGTATAATAACAAATCCATTGGAAGGTCAATCTGTTCTGAGTAGTGAAGAGGACAAGATAGTTTCTGCAATACTTGCAAGGGCAAAAGATTCAGAAATGCCAGAAAGGGTTGTGGAGATAACATTCGAGTGTAGTGGAACTTACTTCACAAGTGAATTTTTATTTGAAAAACCATTAAAGGTGATAAACTCACAAGAGTTTAATATTCGTATGGATAGAACCGATGGTAAGGAAATATTTGGAACTCATAATGAGGCTGGTATAAAAAAGGATAAACCCACTTATGGTTGGGCTTCTTACAAACCTGAACTTACCTACGAAGTGAAGAACATGATGGTAATGAAGTTGAGACCTGGTATGATTTGTCTTACACCGAAGAGAAAGGATATGAAAATCACACAGGCTCTTTATGGTGCAATGGTACCGTGTAGGGTAGTGAGTATGAAAGAAGTACCTGGTAAAAAATCACATTGGGATATTTACGATATTTTACCCACCGAGAATTACTTTATGAATCGGTTAAAAGTACACAATGGCCCGGCACAATATAGTCTCACAAGTGGCCCACAGATAATAGGACATTGGGATATTGGTCACCCAAGTAGTTTTTCAAGTCCTGATAACACCATATATGATTTAACAACGAGGTTGGATGCTGACTTAACCATACACACGACTACTTCATCGAGTCCAAATCAAAAGGCAAATCAAACAATTTCAAACTATCCAGCTATTCAACCAAAGTATCCAAATCCTGAGTTTAAAGCTATACCTTTACCTGAGAATTACAAGGGAGCCAGATTGACTAAACAGCCAGGTAATCCCTATCATACCGGTGCATTATTTAGTTCTCAGGATCCAACAACATATATGTTTGCATATGCAAGAGGCCCATATATCAGACCAGGTAGTTGGCCAGGCACGAACACACATTACCCAAACTCACCAACTCGGAGAAGATGGATGAGTCACTCACCGAGTACAAATGGTGATATGGCAGTTTATCCAGGTCAATCAGGACCAGGAGCACAAACCTATGTGTATTTAGGTCCTTCTCAAACTTGGCAAACCGTACCTGTTGGATTTGATGCAGCACCTTTTGCTGATGCAGCATTTGCCATACCATCACCCAAAACCACACAATATTATGCTAAACAAAAATTTATGGCGTTGACTCTACAATCATCAAATCCTCGTGTGGGATGGTATCAAGATTTCGACCAACCAAGTCCGTTTGTAGCTGGTGTGATGCAAACCACTCACGCTTTTCCAACACCACAATCAAATCCACGGGCACCAAGTAATACCGTATCGTTTGGTGGTAATGCGTATCCGAATCCATCGAGTTCAGATGGGGATTGGATATGGTCTAAGGTTTTGATTTGGGATACGGTTTTACCTTCAGCTCAAGTTGGAGCAATGGCGGTAAATATTAATAGTGGTCATCCTAATAATCGAGCCTACCATGAGGGTGGTCAATTTGAAAATTAATAGGAATTAAATATGCCAAAAACATTTAAGATATCGGGTCATCTACTAATGAACACCTCATCAATTCAAGTTGATGAATCAGGTAGTGTTTACTTGTCCGATGAACCTATTGATTACGGATATCCACCACCAAGTGGTTCTTTTATGCCCCCAATAGCTATAGCAGATATAGTAGACCAAAAACCATGTGTGGCAGCAAGACAAGTAATTCATACATTTGATAATGTTACTGATTTAACAGGCAGTTGGTCTTGGTGGAAAAATGAGTTAGATGATGGTTTAGCAACCCTTATGGTGAGTGCTTCTCATATGAGTCAATCTCATTTCGAAGAGGTCTACACCTTGGCAATAGAGGATACCGAAGCAACTCATTCATTCAATTCAAATTATGATACGGGTTCCTACTACAAATATCGTCATTTTGAAGATGAGGTTTTGACCGAGAGTTATTTAGTACCGGCAACTTCATCAGAAGGACCTTATGTAATACCACCTTGGAGTTAATGTGTTCAGTAAAAATGGTTATGAAGTCAAGAGTAATGTTATACACAAAGATGTACTCGAATTAATATACAATTATTATCAGATAAAAATACACAACAGTGAGTTCGATTTAGATGCCCAACAGGTACCTGGTACCATCACAATGTATGGTGATACATTAAATGATGCTATATTGAAGTGGACTCTACCGATAGCCGAAAGTGTAATTGGTGAGGAGTTGTATCCTTGTTATACCTTTTTGAGAATCTACAACAAAGGTGATATTTTAGAACCACATTGTGATAGACCCTCTTGTGAATTTAGTGCTACCTTACCGATATATTTCGATAAAAAGTGGCCTATTATGATGCAAAAGTACGACTTTGAAAAGTATGGACCAGAGGGGTTTGAGGAATCTGCAAGATCATCACCATCCAAATCTATTATTCTTGAAATGGGTGATATGTGTTTTTACTCAGGTACAACGATGAATCATTGGAGATTACCTTTTTCAGGTTACGAATGTGTTCAGTTATTCATACATTATGTTAGAAAGAATGGTGAATTTAGTGAATACAAGTATGATAAGAGAAAATTTCTTGGATTGCCCAGTAAAACTGAGGATGATAGAAAGTCTGAATATTTAGATTCATTTTTTGATGATTAAATACACACGATACTTAGAAGATTACACATTCTGTCCAAATGTACATAATGTAGAATATGTAAGAGAAATAAATAAGTACAAATTGGAAAAGTCCATTGAGAAATTTCAATCAGAGTTGAATTGGGATTTGATGTGGAATGTAGACGATGCTGAACATAGATTAAATAATGGTTGGGATTTCTTAAATTTAAAAAATTGTGATGGTTGGGTTTGGATGGACAATAACACAAAAGAATGTAAAAATTTATATGTGGAGAAATCACAAAGAGGTGCAGGTTATGGTATACAAATGATGTGGTATATTCTTAACATTTCTAAACTAAAACATGATTTTATATGGTCACAGATTGATGAATGGAATAAACCAAGTCATGAAATAGTTTTAAGGTGTGGATTTGTAAGTGAATAAATTTATGTTATTGTCGATGAAAAGGACAGGTTCGAATCATCTGATGAATGCTATAAGTCAATTGAGTAATAAAAAATTTGTTTGGTTTGATGCACCACCAAGAACTTGGAAACAATTTGATTTACCATTTCCAAAAAATATTTGGGATTATAATTCAACTTGGTGTTTGAATGAATTATTTGACCAATATAGTGGATGTAAGATAAATTGGGACGAACCAGCATTTTTCAATATAATAGATGAATTATTAGATTATCCAATTCAGAAGATTTTATTACATAGGGAAAACATTTGGGAAAAGGTTATATCAGAAGAACTTGCAATACAAACCAATCATTGGGTTGCACCAATTGGTCGACATAAAGTTTATAAAAGTGGATATGAATTTAATGAGATAGATGTTGATATTGTAAGACAAAAAATAGATGATGTAAGAGATAAAATGGGATATTTTTTAAATTTTATAGATGATGATTTTATAGTGTATAGTTATGAGGATTTATTTTCGAGAAATAGTTATACTGATAAACATCGTAACAATTTTTGTGATTTATTAGGAAAGTTAGATATTGATGTTGAGGACACTTTTCTAAATGATATTATTGGTGATTTGATGGTATCGGAAAAGTGTTACAAAACAGATAAAACATATGAATTAATTCCTAACATAGAAGAATTGAGAAAACTTGATGAAACAAATACATAATAGTTTACCTGTATATCAAGAGTTAAATTTTTTGGATTTCAAAAACTCACCAATAGAAGTTTCAAGGAAAAACATCGTTGAAATCTACTATAATGAAGTGTTTGATAATGCTGGTTACAATGTAATGACCGATACTGATGAGGGAATATTCAAAGATTTGTACGCTAAATTTATTGAGTTTTGTAAGGATAACTTTGATACTTATGATAGACCAATTTCATACAAAAGACGATATTTCCCTATGGTGAATAATGAAGATTATTGTCCGTTAAATTGGCACAATCACATCACTACTTCGGATAGTATGGTTGGGGTGTACTATCTAAGTGTACCAAAAGGTATGGTTGGGGGTGAGATAACATTCAAAGAAGAATCTAACGAGTTTTCACATAGACCGATTGAAAATTCATTGGTTGTTTTTCCAAATTGGTTATACCATACAACAAATTTTATATATGGGAAGGAATATAGAATATCTATAAACATGGAGTTTAGTTATGAATAAAATAGTAACTATACTATTATGTTTTTTTACCGTTGGATTTTCACAGATGGCAACAATCAAAAATAGTATAGTAGGATACACTACGATTAGTGAGAAATATGATCCAGAAGGTAGTGATGATAGAAATGGTGATGAATATAAAGACCATTTTGTTTTTGAGAAGCCATATGTTTGGTCATTCATAAAGGGCGATGATTCAAAGTGGGGAATATCGATGTTCTTGGACGCACCTTGGGCGAGAGGTAGTGTTTATGTCGAGGAGTTATACTACAAACCTTATACCGATAAGTTCACGGTTGTTTTGGGTAGACAACCAATTCCATTTGGTTCTAATGTTCCATATTTGGATTTAACAAGAGGTGATAAATTTACCTATCAAACACCAACACCTAACGATGTTGGTTTGTTATATTTTGGAGATGGTGTTACTATCTATGGTGGAGTTGGTAAGTGGTTCTTAGAAAGCTATTACGGTAGTGATATAGAAAATGGATTCGAGGAATACACATCAGGTCGTGTGAGTTATGAGTTTGGTGATCACTTTGTTGGTGTATCACTTGATGACCAAAACAAACAGGCACTTGATATAAGTGGATATAGTGAGTTTGTAGATTATGTTACAGAATTTAGAGAAGATTATCAATGGGGAAGAGCCGTTATTAGACTACCTAATATGTGGCATCTAAAAGGTTTAGGACTAATTGGTGGTTTGGAAAGAACCGAAGATGAAACACAAGCACTTTATGGTGTTGTGTATCAGTATGGAGAATCCAATCAATTTGTTTCTGCTGAATTAAGTGGAGAAGGTGATTTAAAGGTTAAATTGTATTATGGTTTTACTTTAAAGGTAGGAAAAGAAAATGAATAAATTTTTAAAAGGATTTATAGCAATAGCGACTGCAGTATTCGCTTGGTCAACTCTCGAAGTAACTGGTAGTTTTATATTTGCAGAAGGAGCAGGACCCGTATCAGTTCTATCGGTTAGATTTCTAATCGCCACATTATTGTTTGGTGGGGTGATGTTATGGAAGAAACAAACAACAGGCGAAAATTTGTTTTATGTTGAGAAGGAAGATAGAAAACAATTTTTTATCAATGGTGTAATACTTGCAGCACACTTATTGGTGTATTGGTTTGCTTGGGAATTACTTGACCCGAACCTACCTGTGATTTATGCAATATTTTATATGTATCCATTCATACTATGTTTGATTTCCATATTTTACTATGGGGAGAAATTTAGTAATAATAGGAAGATTGCATTAGGATTGGGAACACTCGGTTGTATGTTTGCCATTGAATTGATACCATCATTCTCACTTGAAGGTCTAAACACTAAAGGTGTGTTATTAGATGTTGCAGCCTGTTTGACTTGGGTAGCCTATCTCATAGTAGGACAAGGTATTATGAAAAAGTACAAACCACTTACAATTGTATTTTATGATTTTTTGAGTGTGTTTGTTTATGTTTCATTATTTCAATCACCCACTACAACGATTTCAGAAGTTACATTTAACGGATTACTTGCAATCACTTACATTTCAGTAGTGGCAAGTTTTATCGCTTATCTTTGTTATTGGATAGCGGTAAAGAATATTGGTGCAACTAATACAAGTATTGTTGAATTAGGAACACCTATATTTGGAGTATCACTCGGTTATTTCTTTCTAACCATGACTCCATCATTATGGCAAATATTTGGATTACTTTTAATTTCAAGTGGTATATATCTAATCTACAATGAAAAAGAAGTGGTGTATGACCAATAAGGATTTTGTTATAGACTGGTACGAAAATCACATATGGGCTCGTCCTTGGCCATCAACAATATGTGATGGAGTTGGTAGTGTTGCAATTAGAGATATTCCAAAAGGTACAAGTGTGTATGATAAATGTGATAGGAGTATTCGAGTATGGGTGGATTGGAAAGATGTTTCACACTTTTGTGATGGGTTAATTCAATGTATCTACGATACTCAAATTAGTGTTGGAACAAAACCAAACAATAAAGACTTCACTTGGAAAGAAGAATATGGTAAGATATGGATGTACACGACCAAAGGTTTGAATTGGCAATCCAATTGGTTCTTTCAAAATCATTCTGATACACCAAACCTTGATGTAGAGGTAATTGGTAGTAGGGATTTCAAGTATGTATCCAACCGTGATATAGTCAAAGGTGAGGAATTATTCGAAGATTATACCGACTATTCTGAATGGAATGGAAAATCAAGTTAGATATGTAGACTTGGGATTGGTTTCACCAGAGGTTCATGTAGGAATTTGGGAATACCAGCATATAGTAGAAATCGAACAACCAACTTTGATTCGTTGGTCATTGGAGAAAGAAACTGCAACATTTTTTGGTATCTATCCAACTGATTTAACACACATTTTAGAAAAATTAGAAGATAAAATACGAACCTTTGATGCAACAATATTAGTTGAGGATAATTGGAGAGAAACTCCAAATGAAAATATAGCTTTCTACCTTGAAGGCCCACAAATCACCAACATAACATTGTTCAGTAAACTTGAACCTGATAAAACTCTTGATTTATTAATCGATACGGTTAGTAAAGAGTGTGGTAAATATGGTATTGAAACCAAACAAAGTGGTAGAAATGATACTTTGTTCAAGATTGATGGTAAATGGAAAAAGGCCATTGGTAATGGTAAGATATCTGTTTTTGATTGGGTAGAAACAAGTGTTGCTATTAGTTATTCACTACATACAGATTTAGCAAATAAAATACGAGACTTAGATTATAAAAAAACATTGAAATCTATGTATTTAAGAGATGAAGAAGTGGACAATTTGAAATTTGAAGGAGATGTTTCGGATGTTATCGGTGGGTTGTTAGAAAAGAATCCTAATATTAATCAAAAAGAATTCGATAGTAATGTGATTAATTCATTCATTAAAAAATTGAATTTAAAAATCACAGAAGATAAAATTTCAAAATCAGAACATGAAAAATTATGGCTACGAGGACATCAAAGATTGACCGATAAGGATTGGGTAGAAAAGGGCATAAATAAATTCGATATTTGAAATTTTAACAACTAATTATTACTATGAAAACAAAATCACTATTTGATCACATAACACATATCACACAAAAACAAACCAAAAACTATTGGGATGATATTAATGATGCCGATAGAAAAACTTGGTCTAACTATATGATACATAGATTCTTATCTATGAAGATGGAGTATGTGGAAATCGTAAATGAGTTTCAGAGATACAATCTGAAACCAAAAGAATTATACAAGCTATACACCAATGTTCTTCCTAAGAAAAAGGAATGGTTGAGGTATACCAAAGGAAAAAAGGTTATGAAACATCCAACTTGGGTTGTTGAAATTATTACAAAGTATCACGAGGTTAGTGTAAAAGAGGCCAACGAGTACTTAGAAATCTATTATAGTTCCGAACAAGGTAAGGCTGAGTTAAAGTCTATACTTCAAAAATTTGGAACTGAACCAAAGGAAATCAAGAAACTAAATCTACCCTAATGGCAAGAGTAAACTACGAAACTCTCGGTAAACTCATCGATGTGGATGAGAAAGACTTGGAGTTTGAAAGGGTTACTAATTCAATAGATGTGGTGGATATCGAGTATGGTGTGGAAATCATATTTGATTACTATCGTAGGCATGGTTTCCCTCATTACACAATTCGTGAAGAAGAAAAACACGACCATTTAAAGAAACTGAGAAAGTTTGATGTGGATACCATATTCAAGGATAATCAGATTATCCAAACTATGCATGGTTTGAGGTTGTGTTGGACTTACTTTCCACATTTTTGGGAAGTGGTATGTGGTAGTGCTAAAAACTCACCAATGGATATATTTCATGATGATAAAATGTTTAAATCAACAATCAGAAAATGTTGGAAGTGGGAACAGAAACACTACAAGGGAGAGGATCCTAATGGGGAAAGAAATATTTTTCATGAAAATAGACTAAGACAATCAATAAAAATTTACAGTGGTACTCAATCCGTGAGTAATTTTAGACCAACTGCTGCCAAACTTATATATGAAAAGTATGGTGGTGATGGAGTAATACGAGATATGAGTTGTGGGTGGGGTGGTCGATTGTTAGGTTTTTTATCCGCTAAAAACACCAAACACTACATAGGTACTGAACCATCCACACAAACTTACAATGGGTTGATGAAAATGTGCAAGGATTTCTCATACATAAATAAAAAGGTTGATATATATAAACAAGGAAGTGAGGACTTCGTTCCTAAAAAAGAATCAATCGATTTATGTTTTACCTCACCACCTTATTTCGATACAGAGAAATACTCAGATGAGGAAACTCAAAGTTATATAAAATACTCAACAGAAGATAGTTGGGTAAATGGTTTTTTACGAAAAACATTAGAGAATTGTTACATTGGTTTAAAACAAAATGGTTATATGTTAATAAACATTGCCAACACACCAAAGTATAAATTTATAGAAGAAGAAACAGTAAAAATTTCTAAGGAATTAGGATTCATACAAGAGGATTCCTTACAATTAACATTATCAAGCGTGATGGGAGCAGGTTATAAGTATGAACCAGTTTTTGTCTTTAAAAAGGAGATTAAATGAGTGATCCAATATTAAAAGTGAATTATGCCAGTATGACGAATGTTCACCCAACCACACAAAAACTATTTAAACAATTGGAATGGGGAATTGATTTAGAGACAAATACAATGTATTTGACTTACGATATAGAACAGGACACACTTTATGCAACAATGACGAGATTTGATAGTATGATACACTACAATGACGCTAAAGAATTAAATTTAGTAATTGCATCATATGGTGGTGATGTATATTCTATGTTGGGAATAATTGATTATTTCAAAACTCTACCAATCAAGGTCAACACACATTGTCTTGGGGCTGCAATGTCAGCTGCAGCAGTAATACTTGCGTGTGGAACTGGTAAGAGAACAATGACCGCAAATTCCACTGTGATGGTTCACGAGGGTTCAGCATTTGAGTCGGGTAAAACATCTGATGTACTAAAAGGAGCCGACCATCTAAAAAAATTACAAAAAAATATTAATAGAATACTTGCAGAAGTTACAAATAAAGACCAAGAGTTTTGGGATAAGGTTTCACAACACGATACATATTTGACGGCAAAAGAATGTTTAGAATATGGTATTATTGATGAAATTATTACTTGACTTTGTTAAAAATTGTTTGTAAATTCTTATAAGACATTAGGAGAAGTATATGCCGTCTGAGAGTCTTTTAGATTTGAAACGAGGAATAAATATGGAAAAAAAAGTAAAAGTAATTAAAGATACTCCACGAGTAGAAGAACAGGTTAGAAGTGATGATGTTATATCATTAATGGAAAAGGAATGGCCTGAAATGACTAAGGAGTTTAAAAAACTACAAAGGGAACAATATGAATTGTTTCTACATAAACAACATGATTACGGTCCTGGCAACATATCAGTTGGTACACAATTGAAAACAAAGGAAGAGATAAATCTTTCACTTACAGGTTTGTGGTTTCGTATGAATGATAAGTTACAAAGGGTTAAAACCTTATTAATGACTGGTAGAAAGTCAGCAGTAAAGGATGAACCATTAGAGGATGCTTACTTAGATGTGAGTAACTATGGTATTATGGCAACAATTGTAGCAAGAGGTAAATGGGGTAAGTAATGAAAACACCTCTAACAATCGTTGAGGAAATGGTTGATAAGTATCCCAATGATGAAGAATTAGGTCGAAGAATTAGGGCCTATGTTAAATGGTTAAGAAGTCTATTAAAAGGAGACAAAGATGAGAACGGCTAAATACTTTACAGCTACATGGTGTGGCCCTTGTAAAGCATTCAAACCTGTGATGACCGAAATACTAAACGAAGGTCATTCAGTACAAATACTCGATGTGGACGAGAATAAATCACTTGCCCAACAATACAATGTTAGGTCAGTACCCACAACTGTTATAGAAGAAAATGGAGTTGAAGTTGATAGATTTATAGGTGGATTACCTAAACAATCTGTTATTCAGAAATTAAATGGCTAAAAAATCAATATCATATAGTCAGTTTTCACTATGGTCACAATGTCCATACTCGTGGAAATTACAATATGTAGATAAGGCATTACCTTTTACGGATAATATGTATACACTATTTGGTACAAGTATGCATGAAGTGTTACAGGAATACTTGAAGGTAATGTATAGTAAAAGTATCAAGGAAGCAGATCAAATGCTCCTCAATGAAGAACTCGAAGATAGATTGAAAAAGAATTTTATGGAAATTATGGTTAGAAATGGTGGTGAAGAGTTCTGTACCCAAAATGAAATGGTTGAGTTTTACGAAGATGGATTGAAGATATTAGAGTTTTTTAGAAAGAAGAGGGCTGATTATTTCAGTAAGAAAGGTTATGAATTGGTTGGTATCGAGACATCTCTAAACTCTGATTTACCAAATAATCTAAAATTTAAAGGCTTCATTGACCTAATTATTAAAGACAATATCAGAAATCGTATCAAGATTATTGATATAAAAACATCAACTTGGGGTTGGAACAAATATCAAAAAGCTGATAAGAATAAAACCGACCAATTATTATTATACAAATCTTTCTATTCTAAGCAATTTGATATGCCATTAGATAGGATTGATGTTGAGTATTTTATCGTCAAAAGAAAACTATACGAGAATACAGATTTTCCACAGAAAAGGATACAAAAGTTCATACCAGCAAATGGTAAACCATCTATCAATAAAGTACTTCGTAGGCTTGAAGCATTTATGAAAGAGTGTTATGATGAAGATGGTAACATAAAACATAATGACTACGAGAAGTGTCACCCAAAAAGTAAGTGCAAAGCATTTACTAAATGTAAGGACTTATAAAATGCATAGTATAACATTGAGATTGAAATTGACAGAATTTATTGATACAGAGATAGAAGAATATGTTATAGATAAAATCAACCAAATATATAAAATAGGTCAGTTTAAGTTACACCTATGGTATAATAAGGATGAGGTAAAATCATCACAGATAAAAACTTTTCTTGAAAAATACGAAAAATTACTCCACTATAAAACCACAATCACACCTACACAAGAGGTTGGTACTGATATATTTGTATGGTTTGATATTATTCCCGATAGGAAATATGAATGTAATAGAGCAAGATATACATACGAAGGTAATGTATTGGCAGGATTAAATCAATTCGGTAAAACTCACGAATTTTGTAAGAAACCAAAAAATAATGATAAGCCTATTAGAAAACAGAAGAGGAATGATTAATGAAAATAGGAATAGTAGGACAGGGTTATGTAGGAACTGCTATTAAGGTGGGATTTGAATCTTATTATGATGTAGAAACTTATGACAAGTATGATAAAAATAAAAGTACCTCTGATCTAAGTAAGATGGTCGAGAGGTGTAATATCATATTTGTATGTGTTCCAACACCAATGAATAGAAACGGAAGTTGCAATACCGGGGTGGTAGAAAGTGTTGTAAAAGAAATAGATGAGTTAAGTAATAGAAAGATAATCGTGGTAATTAAATCTACGGTACCACCCGGTACAACTGAAAGACTACATAAAAAATACAAAAATGTAAATGTTATATTCAATCCGGAGTTTCTTACCGAGATGAATTTTCTTGAAGATTTTAAAAATCAGACTCGTATCATATTGGGTGGTACAAGAAAAGGAACTAATAAATTAAGACAAGTTTATAGTAAGGTATTTCCAAGTGCAACTATTGTTAAGACAGGAAGTAAAACTGCTGAAATGGTAAAATATTTTATTAATTCATTTCTTGCAACCAAAGTATCATTTGCAAATGAAATGAAAATAGTATGTGATAAGATAGGAATTGATTATGATAAAGTAGTAGAGTATTCAGCATATGATGAAAGACTTGGTAAATCACATTGGGCAGTTCCAGGTCCCGATGGTGATTGTGGATTTGGTGGACATTGTTTACCTAAAGATGTTTCAGCTATAGTTAGTGAGTTTGATTCAGAGTTATTAAAATCGGTTCTTAGTGTAAATGATAAAGTAAGAAAGAATAGAGATTGGGAAAGAATGAAAGGTAGGGCAGTTGTATAATGAAACGAGTTGGTATAATAGGTTCTCGTACATATACAAACAAAAGGAAAGTAAAAGAGTTTGTATATAAATTAAAAGAACAATTTGAAGAAAAAGTTGAGATTGTAAGTGGTGGACAACCAAAGGGTGCCGATGGTTATGCTAAAAAATACGCATTAGAGTTTGATATGAAGTATGTGGAGTTTCCACCGAGACATTATGCTTACAATCAACATTGTATATTAGAAAGAGATCATTATGGTAAGAAATACTATCCAGGTAATTTTAATGATAGGAATAAACAGATAGCGGAGTATAGTGATGTTATTATAGCTTTTATGCCAAAGGATAGATATACAAAGGGTACGATGGATACTATAAAAGAAGCACAAAAATTAAATAAAAAAGTAACTATTTTAAGTTAAGTATATACTTATATATGTATATATGGAGTATGTAAATGAAAGCTAAAACAAAATTAACATCAGTAAAGGTGTTAGAAAGCTTGTATAAAAATTTTAAGGGTAGTGCACTTAGGGACGATTTTACTTTACAGAAAATAGTCAATAGGTCATTACATAAATATTTAACTGATGTAGAGTATCATAAGTCTATATTAGAATATGATGAATTACAAATAAGTGGAAGTAGGTTTTAATATGTCGAAAATTAAATTACCAAAGTTACAAAAAGTCAATCCCAACAAACCAAAAAAGAAAAAAATAATGTTGTTATCCGATGATTTACGGATGACAAGTGGAGTTGGTACCGTGTCCAAAAATTTTGTATTGGGAACAATAGATAAATATGATTGGGTTCAATTAGGTGGTGCTATCAAACATCCTGAAGAGGGTAAGATTGTTGATATGAATGACTCAATTCGTAAGGAAACTGGTGTAGAGGATGCATGGTTAAAAATTTATCCAATTAGTGGATATGGTAACCAAGAATTATTGAGAAATTTAATTAATGTTGAAAAACCTGATGCTATAATTCACTATACAGATCCAAGATTTTGGATTTGGTTATATCAAATGGAACATGAAATTAGACAAAATATTCCTATATTCTATTACAACATTTGGGATGATTTACCATACCCAAGATGGAATGAGAATTTTTATGAGTCTTGTGATTTGATTATGAATATCTCTAAACAGACGCATAATATTGTTAATAATGTATGTGAGAGAAAACCAAGAACCGAGTGGGATTGTACTTATATACCACACGGTATACCCGATAAAGAATTCTTTCCTTTGAGTAGGGATAATAAAGAGTTGTTGAAATGGAGAAAGGATGTACTATTGGGTAGTGAAAAGGATTTTATAGTTTTTTGGAACAATAGAAACATCAGAAGAAAACTACCGGCCGATGTTATAATGGCATTCAAAACATTCTGTGATGGGTTATCAGAAGAACAAGCCAAAAAATGTGCATTAGTTATGCACACACAACCAATAGATGATAATGGAACGGATTTACCCGAAGTGGTTAGAAATATCTGTCCTGATTATGATGTAATCTTTTCACATCAACGACTCGATGGGTTTCAAATGAATTACCATTACAACATAGCAGATATGACTATCAATTTAGCAAGTAATGAGGGATTTGGTTTAGGTACTTGTGAGTCAATAATGGCAGGAACTCCTGCGATAGTTAATGTTACCGGTGGATTACAAGACCAATGTGGGTTCAAGTACAAAGGTAAGTTATTAACCGTTGAGGATTATGGTTGGGTTCATTCTTTACACGATAGAGACAAATGGATGGATAATCCTGATTTGACTTGGGGTGAATGGATGAAACCAGTTTGGCCAGCGTGTCGTTCCATTCAAGGTTCTATTCCAACACCATACATTATGGATGATAGACCAAGATGGGAAGATGCAGCAGTAAAGATTCGTGAGTGGTATGATACACCGAAGGAAGAAAGAATATCTGCTGGGTTGAAAGGTAGGGAATATTTATTGAAAGAAGAAGTTGGTATGTCTGCAAAACTTATGAGTAATAGGTTTGTAGACCATATGGAAATGGCATTCGAAAAGTGGACTCCAAGAGAACGATTCACTTTACATAAAGCATAAGGAGAATTTATGAAACCATTGGTTTTAGTTACTGCACCTGTTGGTACAAGAAGTGGATATGGTGCACATAGTAGAGATATTTGTAGGTCATTAATCAATATGGATAGGTTTGATATTAAAATCTTTCCTGTTCGTTGGGGTTCAACACCACAAAATGCATTAAGTGAGCAAAATCCTGAAGATATCCCTATCATTCAGAGATTACTTAATCAACCGAATATGGAAAGGCAACCTGATATTCATATCCATATTGTAGTACCAAATGAGTTTTCACCAATAGGTAAGTTTAATATTGGTATAACAGCCGGTATTGAAACTACCTTGTGTCCTCCTGAGTGGATAGAAGGGTTGAATAGAATGAATATGAATATCGTTCCTGCAAATTTTGTAAAGGAAACGATTGAACGAAGTGTGTTTGATAAGAAGGACGAGAAAACAAATAAACTGATAGAAAAAGTTCAGATAACTAAACCTTTGGAAGTATTATTCGAAGGTGCAGACTTAAATGTATACAAAAAGACAAATGAGTTTTCAAAAGACCTTGTTACTCAAATGGAAGGTATTGAGGAAGATTTCTGTTTTCTTTTCGTAGGACATTGGTTACAAGGTGGAATGGGAAATGATAGAAAGGATGTTGGTCATATGGTAAAAACATTTCTTGAATCATTTAGAGACACAAAAGACAAACCAGCTCTTGTGATGAAAACAAGTGGTGCTACACCTTGTGTTATAGATAGGGAAGATATGTTAAAACAGATCCGTGATATCAAAGGTAGTATTAAAGGTGATTTACCTAATGTATACTTACTACATGGTGATTTTAGGGATGATGAAATAAATGGTTTGTACAATCACCCAAAGATAAAGGCACATTTATCTTTCACACACGGAGAAGGATTTGGTAGACCATTACTCGAAGCAAGTTTGAGTGAAAAACCTGTTATAGCACCAAATTGGGGTGGACAGATTGATTTTCTATCAGCAGAAAATTCAATAACACTACCTACTTCATTAGTAGAAGTTCCTGGTGGTAGTGTACCTAAAGGTATGTTGGTTCAAGGAGCACAATGGTCACAGGTAAATTACCAATATGCATCAAATGTTTTGAAAGAAGTATATAAGAATTATTCCAAGTATACCTTGAAAGGTAAGAAACAGGCAATTGTAAATAGAACTAAATTTTCACTTGATGCCATGACCGTAAAATTCGAAGAGATATTGGATAAACATTTACCTAAGTTTGAAGAACAACCACAGCAAGTAAATCTGAAACTTCCTAAGTTAAAGAAGGTAGGTGAAACAAAAGAACCACCTAAACTTAAATTACCTAAATTGAAGAAAGTGAGCGTATAATGGAAAGAGTAATTAATTGTCCTTTATGTTACGACCAAGATAGATGTTTTGAAGATGTACAAGAAACATTCAGTTCTTATATGTGTTTCAATTGTGGTTTTATGAGTAATTCTAATTATACTGATGAAAACATAGATAAAATACAACAGACATCACAATTGGTAAAGGATTTATCTGTAAAGGATAGAGATAGAAACATATGGTGGTATCCAAGTGTTGTAAATATGGGTAAGTTGGGTATAATTTTTCCTGAAGGTAGTACCGAAGATTGGATGTGGAAGTTTGCATCGGTTGTAAAAGTTGATGAAGAAGATAAGGAAAAGTATCCTGTACCTGGTAAAGATGGAGAGTATTATACTGAAAGATTAGATGTTGAAAGTGCAGCAGAGTTTGGTCAGTATGAATTTCTACATGCATGTAGGGCCATGGGAATCGTAAATGATGAGAAGTTAAAGTAATGGGATATTTTTCTCAACACTTTAGAAATGTTAAAAACAGAAAAACTGTTACTCCAAAAACCATTGAATCTGGTCCTATATATGAACTTAGATATAAGAGTGATTCAGCAAATAAAACACGATACTTAGTGGTAGCTTTAAATATCTATCCATATACCGGTAACGATAAAGAAAAATTATTACATTGTCTTGATATGGACTATTTACCACCAAGAGAGTTAAAAAAAGTTGTAAAAGAAACCGGTGGATTGCAAGAAATGGTAGTAGACAATCGAGGTACTACATTTTTAGAAATGAAAACTCCTGATGGTAGGGCAAATATTAAATTTTACAATAAAAGAGTAAAGACTTTGACAAGACAAATTCCAAATATATACAAGACATTTAAGTTAGATAAAATATCAAAAGTTGATATATGTGAATACGATTTTATCAGAGTATTAGATCCAGCTTCAATCAAAAAATTTGGTTTAAGTGATGAAGATTAGTTATGGTATTACAGTTCATAATGAAGCTGAAGAACTGAATAAGTTATTAGAAGTATTAGTACACAAAACCGATACTGAAGATGAAATCGTTATTTGTGTTGATGGTAATGATGAAAAGGTACAAGAAGTTATTACGAGCTGGGTTCAACAATATGGTAGTGGTGATATTGATAAAAAGAAAGACATCATAGTATATAATAGAAAACTTGATGGGAATTTTGCAGACCACAAGAATTCTGTAATAGAAAAGTCAACTGGTGATTATATCTTTCATATAGATGCCGATGAATATCCACACGAGATATTATTACAGCAACTTAAACAAATATTAGAAATGAATGATGGAGTTGACTTGGTTTGGATACCAAGAGTCAACACTATCGATGGTATGACAGATGAACACATACAAAGATGGGGTTGGAGAGTTACAGAAAAGAAATGGGTGAACTATCCTGATTATCAAGCCCGTGTATTCCGCCGTGATAGTGAAATTCGTTGGACAAGACCACTTCATGAACACATTGTAGGTTGTAAAACTTACTCGCACCTACCACCACACGAAGAGTTAAGTTTATATCATCCAAAAACAATCGAAAAACAAGAACAGCAAAATTTATATTACAATACTAATTTTAGTGAAGAGTTGAATGTAAGGAGAATGTAATGGCAAAACAGAGAAGATGGTTACCTACTCTTGGTGAGTTAATTGATAGATTGAGTATTCATCAATTAAAAGAAGTTTTCATTCCTGAAAACAAAAAGAATTATGCAAAAGAAATGAGTGATATGGTACATGATATCGATATGATTCTTAGGGATCATAAAGGTGAGATAACGGGTGAGGTTATACGAGCAATTGTGGTATTGTCTCAAATGAATGCACATATTTGGTATAATGAATCTATGGTTAGAAAAGGTCAAAAAGGTTCAGATAATTTAATGTTAACTCACGGATTAAATGGTATTAGAAATACTGCAATAAATAAAATTATGGAAGTCGTGGGTGGTAGAAAAGATTATAAGATAGATTGTATAGCATCAGAATTTAAAGATTGGGAAGTTAGTTGGAATGATAAATGAGTATTATAAATACTACCTAACACTCCATCAAGACAGAAGATGTAGAAGGTTACACTTTACAGGTCAAGTATTCACATTGATATTTACTATATTTGTAATTTATAACTGGTATTGGTACTTGATTCCAATTATACCATTTGTGATTTATCCTTTTGCTTGGAGTGGTCATTATTTATTTGAAAAAAATAAACCAGCTGCATTTCATAACCCACTCAAGGCTAAAATATGTGATTGGATAATGTTCAAAGAAATAATAATGGGAAGAATCAAGATATGATATTTTGGAGAATAGTAGATAACAAACTATATCCTGTTGAAGAAACAAATGAACTTGGATTTGAAGAATCAGAAGGATTGAGAATACCCGATGAATATTTAGATAAGCAAAAGTTTATGGTTATGAGAACCGCACACGGAATAGGTGATTGGGGAATCATATCAGCAATGCCTCGTTTATTGAAAGAAAAGTATCCAAATTGTAAGGTAGTTGTTCCTACGAAAAAATTAATTAATCAGTTGTTTGGAAAGTTTCATAACAATTGTGATGTGGTGTTTAAAAATAACCCATATGTAGATGAGTTTGTTGATGAGATAGAGGGTGAAGTATTTCATGATCATTATAGAATTTACGACAAGACTAAAAAAGACAATCCACTGTTGAAACAAATGTTAAAGTTTTGGCAATTTACAGGTAAGGAAATGGATGATTATCAACCAGAAATGTATTGGTCACCCAAAGAGGAGACACTCGGTAAAGCAATAATAAAAGACAGAACCAAAGGTAAAGATTTTGGTTGTTTATTGGTTTCTGAACGATTTGGAACTCAGATGGGTAAACACCATCAAGAAAGTTATGATAAGGATAAAAAGGTTATGACCAAAGTTTTAAAGGAAAATTCCTTACCTTATTTTTATTGGACTTATAAACCTTTAAAGGAAACCGAATTTCACTTTATAGATGGTACATTAGATATGAGAAATATAGATTTGAGAATCCAACTTTACATTAAATCTAAGGCAAAAGTGAATATATCAAATCAATGTGGAACAAATCATTTGATAATGAGGTATAGTAAATCATATGAATCTGTTAGGCAATATCCACTTGGTATGAATTATATTGATGGGGTAGATTATATATGAAGAATAAATTAGCAATAGTCCAAAACTTTGTGGTTACTCACGAAGAAAGATTGAAAACTTTACATCATGTTTTACCAATACAAAATAAATATTTTGGTGAATATAACTGGTATGTGAATTATAATACACCAACTTTTTTTAATGATGTTTATAAATGTTTCAGTAAAAATATTAAAAACTTAACATTTTATAATGATTTAACAGAAGATTATGGAAGAATAATTCAAAGTATGATTTTCGATATTAAAGAAGATTATATATTTATATTTCCACCCGAAGATACAACTGTAATTAATACAATGGAATATTTTGATAATCTTATGGATGAGTTTATAAAATATGATTGTGAATTTATGCAAATGTCAAGAATCGATGATATAAAATTTTATGGTACGGATAAAAAATATTTTGGTAACTATGATACTAAAAAGTTTTTACATTTAGTAAATAGTAATAAGTGGACAACTCAAACGGTATCATCTGTTTCCGTTTATAAAAAATCATTTTTAAATGAAATTTTAACATATTTAAATTTAAACTATGAAAATCAAGTACTGGAACGATTTCCACAGAAAACACCACATTCATTTGAAAACTTTTTTCAACGACAAAATGGTAGGTGGATGAATACTGGACTTCATAGTTTATTAGATGACAGACTTTTTGCAATACCCAAGATGGGAATGTTAAGACATTATGAACCTGTGGTCGATAATAAAATTATAAAGGAGGTATATCATTGAAATTGATTTATTCAAAGGTAGATCCTGATAAGTTGTTACATATTATTCATAAGGCCAATGAATTCTACACGATAGAAGAAGGACATAGACGAGATGTAGTAGGAGAAAAGGAATTCATTCAGTTATCAGCATTAAATATGAATGAGGGACATACTTTTAAACCACATCAACATATTTGGAAACCAGGTGAAGAACAATGTATAGCTCAAGAATCTTGGGTGGTAATAAAAGGTAGCGTAGAATGTAATTTGATGGATACGGATGGAGTTACATTATCTAAACCTGTACTAAAACAAGGCGATTGTTCTGTGACTTTAGGTGGTGGACACACCTATTTAATATTAGAGGATGATACTTTAGTTTACGAGTATAAAACGGGTCCATATAAAGGACAAAAAAATGATAAAGTTTTTTTATAAATGTATATACATAATGTAAAACTTAAAGGTACTGGTTCATATCTTCCTCAAAAAATAATTACTAACCACGATATATCTAAAAATATAGATACTACACATGATTGGATATATAATAATTTAGGTATCAGAGAACGCAGAATAGTTGGAGATGAAAGTGTTTCGGATTTAGGAGTTAAGTCTGCTATAAAGGCTATATCTAACTCTCATGTAAGTTATGACGATATAGATATGATTGTTGTGGCAACATCAAGTCCAGAAAGAATATCACCATCAACTGCATGTACTATTCATAGAAAGTTAGGATTAAAAAGACAGATACCCTGTTTTGATATAAACGCAGTATGTGCGGGATTTTTATTTTCTATTGGAGTTATTGCACCTTTGGTTAGTTGTGGTATGTATAAAAATATATTAATTGTGGGCACAGAAGCTTATTCTAATATAACAGACTATACACACAGAGATTGTATATTTTTTGGTGATGGTGCAGGTGCAGTAATACTTGGTCAATCAGAAAAGGGATGGATATTTACTGAAATAAAAAGTGATGGTAGTGGTACTGGTTTTAGTGGTTTCAATTGTGAATTGGATACTAAATATAAAACTACACCAAGAGAAGTAAGAGAACAGGCTTTAAATGTACTTCCTAAATCTATAAAATCTGTGTTGAAAGAAACTAATCTGAAATCCAAAGACATATCATTAATAATTCCCCATCAGGCAGGTATAAAAGTTTTACATGAAATAATAAAGGAAGTGGGTATACCAGATTATAAAATGAAATCAGTTATGGATATGTATGGTAATATTGCAGGAGCATCTATACCGATAGCATTAGATGATGCATTTAAAAATAGTGAAGTGAAGGATGGTGATAAATTATTACTTACTGCAATAGGTTCTGGTTGGAATTGGGGTTCAATGGTGATTAATCATGAATAAACGATTAGTAGTTTTTGGTGGGAGTGGTGGTTTGGGTAAACCACTATGTGATAAATTAAAAAATGACTATAATGTAATTCCACTAAGTTCTAAAGATGTAGATGTGACAAATTTTCAAGAGGTCAAGGATTTTTTTCAATCTGAAACAGATATTGGTATTGTAGTTAATTTTAGTGGGTACAATTATAATACTGTTCTACATAAATATGATGGTGACAATATTCAGATAAAAAAACAAATTAAAGTTAACATAGAGGGTAATTTAAATATATTATCAAATTGCTTATCAGGTATGAGAGAAGATGGATATGGTCGAATTATACTAACCTCTTCTATAATGTCTACTAAACCTGCATTTGGAACGGGTGTATATTCTGGATGTAAGGCTTTTATAGATAATTTAGTAAAAACTTGTAGTGTAGAAAATCTCAGCAAAGGTATTACTTGTAATTCTTTACAGTTGGGTTATATGGATGGTGGACTTACTTATGAAGTACCAGAACCATTTAGAACAAAAGTTAAAAATAATATACCTTTAAAGAGATGGGGTAAGATATCTGAAATAGAAAACGCTGTTAGATATTTGATAGATACCGAATATGTAAGTGGGTGTTCATTAAAAATAAACGGGGGCTTAGATTTTTAATGAATACCGGTATTGATTTTAGAATGGATTCGGATGTTTATCTTAAACATGAAAATGATGTAAAGTTTGGTAATTATGTTGCTATTGATAAGGGAGTTTATTGTACTACAAAACTTGATATTGGAGATTATGTTCATATGGCACCATATTGTGTAATAATAGGTGGATTTGATGCAATGTTAACAATGGAACATTTTAGTGGATTGGCAGCAGGGGCAAAAGTAGTATGTGGTGGAGACGATTTTAGTACAGGATCACTCATGAATCCACAGGTTCCAAGAAAATATAAAGATGTTGTTATCGAACCAGTTACATTTAAAATGTTTTCTTGTATTGGTATTAATTCTTGTGTTTTGCCAGGAATAACATTAGCGGAAGGTTCAGTAGTTGGGGCACATTCACTACTAACAAAGGATACCGAATCCTGGACTATTTATGCAGGTAGTCCTGCCAGACCAATCAAAATGAGAGATAGTAAGAATGCATATAAATATGCTAAGGAGTTAGGTTATGAAATTTGAAAAGAACCAGTTATCTTTACCTTGGATAGAATCACCATTTTTTTATGACCTACTTGATGCATCAGATTTATCAAATGATGAAAAAGAATTATGTTCAAAGTACCACGAAGATGGATATGTGGAAATTGATTTAAAATTAACTGATAACGAAGTTGATTGTATTGTTAAGGATATGTATAAATTTAGTGATTCATCAACAACCGTTTATCAATCTGATCATTATCAATACACTACATCTAAAAGAATATTTGAACTTTGGAAACAGAGTGAATTTGTTGCAAAATTATGTGTAAACAGTAAAATATTAAATATATTAAAGATGTTTTATAGAAAAAAACCGTTTCCATTTTCAACAATTAATTTTTTCAAGGGTAGCAATCAACCATTGCATAGTGATATAATTCACTTTCATACTATTCCACAACTTTGGATGGTGGGTGTTTGGGTTGCACTTGAAAATGTTGACGAGTCAAATGGTTCGTTAAAAATTATTCCCAAAAGTCATAAGTGGGATGTTTATGATTATGATTCATTAAATTTACCACATCCAGATAAAATAGAAAATGGTGAAGAGGTAAATTATACTATATATGAAGAATTTATCCAAAGTTTAGTAGAAGAAAAAAAGGTTGAATCTTATATTGCCAATATAAAAAAAGGAACTGCTTTAATTTGGTCGGCAAATCTTTTACATGGAGGCTGTAATATAGAGGGAGTAACAGATTTTGAAAAAACACGATTAACACAGGCTATTCACTATTTTTTTGAGGGATGTGATGAATATTATCATCCAATGTTTTCGGAAAAATATAAAGGTAAATATGCAAAAAAATGGTGTGATATCAACAATAATATTGATACTTATCTACGAAATGGTTATGTTAATATTTTTGATAACAAGGTTACTTTAAAATAGTTATGAGTTGGAAGGTTGTACACGATTTTGAGTCATTGGTTAGTGATTGGTTTGGTGCAAAGTATGGTATAGCAGTAGATAGTTGTACACATGGAATAGAACTTTGTCTTAGATTAAGGGGTATCCAAGAACTATCAATACCCAAAAGAACTTATCTATCCATACCATTTCTATCACATAAATTGGGAATACCATTGGAGTGGAGAGATGAAGATTGGAAAGATTATTATGAAATAAGTAATAGTGGTATTTATGATGCCGCAGTACTATGGAAAGAAAATAGTTATATTCCAAATAGTCTTATGTGTCTTAGTTTTCAATTTCAAAAACATTTAAGTCTTGGTAGGGGTGGTATGATTTTAGTAGATGATAAGAAGTCGGCACATAAATTAGCTAAAATGGTCTATGATGGTAGAATTCCAAATGTACCTTGGAGAGAACAAAACATAGATACAATTGGATATCATTATTATATGACACCTGAAATTGCTCAGATAGGTATAGATAAATTTGAAGAGGCTAGGGATACTGAACCACGAAAGTGGGTTTTAGAGGATTGGCCTAATTTGACAAAAATGGAGATTTTTAAATGAAGAAAAAGGCATTCATAACCGGTATATCTGGTCAGGATGGAAGTTATCTAGCAGAATTATTACTCGAAAAGGGTTATGATGTTTATGGTATAATCCGAAGAAGTTCGGTAACTGAAAATCAAAGGTCAAGAATAGATCATATTTCTAAATTACTTAATTTAGATTATGGTGATTTACTTGATGTAAGTTCCTTGGAGAGATTGATACGAACCATACAACCTGATGAAATATATAATATAGCAGCACAAAGTCATGTTAGAATTAGTATGGATATACCACAATTTACTGTACAGACTAACGCACTTGGTTTACTAAACATATTAGAGGCTTACAAGAATAATTGTCCGAATGCAAGATTCTATCAGGCATCATCTTCCGAAATGTTTGGTCGTACCGTAGATGAAGATGGATTTCAAAGAGAGACTACAAAGATGGAGCCGACAAGTCCTTATGGTTGTACAAAAGTATTTGGTTATAACATGGTAAGACATTATAGATTTGCTTACAAACTATTTGCATGTAATGGTATTCTATTCAACCACGAATCACCAAGACGAGGTTCAAATTTTGTGACTAATAAAGTTGTTAAAACTGCAGTAGAGATAAAGAACGGACTAAGGGATAAACTACCTCTTGGTAATTTAGACGCTTATCGTGATTGGGGACATTCAAAGGATTATGTGAGAGCAATGCATATGATTGTAAATCATACAGAGCCAGATGATTTTGTATGTGCAACAGGAGTTACTAATTCGGTTGGTGATATGTGTAAATATGTATTTTCTAAGTTAGGTATGGACTATAAAGATTATGTAACACAGGATCCAAGATTTATGAGGTCAGAAGAACTTAAATATCTTCGTGGTGATTCTACAAAATTAAGAACTACATTAGGTTGGAAACCAGAATACACATTTGAAACTTTAATGGATGATATGATTAACCATTGGGTAAAGGTGTATGAGTAATATAATATATAGCACAATATTTGGTGGATATGATGAGCCAATAACCCAATCACTACCTAAAAATTGGGATTGGAAGTGTTTTAGTGAAGAAAATAGTTTATCGTTATACTCTGATGATAATAGAAATGCTAAAAGATTTAAGGTTTTGCCACATAGATATTTAAAAGATTATGAGTATAGTATTTTCATAGATGGTAATATGACTATTCTTGGGGATGTTGATGAATTGGTAGATGAATATTTAGGTGATTCCAATATTGCATTATATGATCACGGACAAAATAAACTTGACTCACGAAATTGTTTATACGAAGAAGCAAAAATAATTTTGTATTATGGTAAGTTGAATACACAGAGATGTCAAGGGGGAGAACCGGGTTGGCAATGTGAAGGACAATGTACTAACGGTTTTCCTTATCATCACTATAAAGATAATGCAAAAATTATTGAAAATCAAGTCAACGGATATTATACAAAAGGATTTCCACCAAACAATGGTTTGGCAACTACAATGGTTATTTTGAGGAGACATAATGAGAAAGATTGTATAGAGTTAATGGAAAATTGGTGGACAGAAATACAATATGGAAGTAGAAGAGATCAATTAAGTTTTAATTATGTTGCCTGGAAAAATAAAATTAAATTCAATTATATTCAAGGTGATTCACGAGATAATAAATACTTTAAAAGAAGTACAAAATCACATTTAGCTAAAAGGTAAATAAAGTTCTATGTTAAATGTTGGTTTAGTTGGTTATGGTCATTGGGGTAAAATATTATACTCAAAGCTAAAAAAACTATCGAATGTAAAATTTATATGTAGAAGTAAAGATACTTACATTGATAAATTAGATTCTGTTGATTGGGTGTTTGTTGTTACACCAGATAATACTCATTATGAAATAGTAAAGAGTTGTATTCTTAAT
>Ga0163179_10000273_pt1 | contig 36179 bp, 29 predicted proteins | sample AtlANTMetagenome_FD_109643 | JGI IMG/M metagenome (GOLD analysis project Ga0163179, IMG submission 109643) | Marine eukaryotic phytoplankton communities from the Atlantic Ocean - Atlantic ANT 2 Metagenome | ecosystem: Environmental > Aquatic > Marine > Oceanic | place: North Atlantic Ocean... | reverse complement strand
CGCCTCTTCTTACGCGGCGGCCACCACCTCGACGCCCGAACCCAAACATCTCACCGAAGATGTCCCCAAACTGCGAAAACACCTCGTCCGCGTTCGAGAAGCCAGCACCGCCCCCCTCTAAACCAGCGTGACCAAATTGGTCGTAGCGTGCGCGCTTATCGGCATCCGACAAGACCGCGTACGCTTCACTGACCTCTTTAAACTTCTGCTCTGCTTCCGGTGCGGAATTTCGATCAGGATGAAACTCAAGCGCAAGCTTACGAAAAGCCTTCTTCAACTCGGCATTGTCGACCGAACGGTCTACGCCGAGCACCTCATAAAAGTCTCGCTTTTGGCTCACGACAGGAAGCCTCCTCGAAGACGCTCGAGGCACGAACCTCGAGCGTTATCGCTGTACTTTAGGCTTCTTCAAACTCTGCATCGATGACGTCGTCACCGCCCGAGCCCGCGTCAGGTCCCGGTTGGAAGTCTTCAGCACCAGGCGCGGCACCATTAGTCGCCTCGTTTACCTGGTAGATCACTTCCGCGAGCTTGTGATTCGCAGCGGTTAACGTCTCGGAAGCCGACTTAAGTGCCTCGACATCGTCCGAATCCAAAGACTCTTTCGCTGTCGCGACCGCCGACTCGACATTAGCGACCTCATCAGCAGGAAGCTTGTCCTGGTGCTCACCGAGGACCTTTTCAGTCTGGTAAATCAAAGAGTCAAGACTGTTGCGCGCCTCGATCAAGGACTGGCGGGCGTCATCTTCAGAAGCATGCGCCTCGGCATCCGCGACCATCCGATCGATATCGGACTGATCGAGACCAGAGGAACCCTGAATGGTGATGTTTTGGCTGCGACCTGTTGCCTTGTCCTTGGCCGTCACGTTCAAGATACCGTTCGCGTCAATATCGAAGGTGACCTCGATCTGCGGCGTACCACGAGGCGCTACGGGAATCCCATCCAGACGGAAGGTCCCCAGCAAACGGTTCGCAGACGCGACCTTACGCTCGCCCTGATGCACCTGGATATCCACCGCGTCTTGATTGTCTGCAGCGGTGCTGAAGACCTCGGACTTGCTGGTCGGGATCGTGGTGTTGCGTGGGATAAGCACGGTGTGCACCCCACCCAACGTCTCAATACCGAGCGAAAGCGGCGTCACGTCGAGCAACAACATGTCGGTGACGTCACCAGCGAGCACACCACCCTGAATCGCAGCACCCATCGCAACGACTTCGTCAGGGTTCACGGAGTGGCTTGGCTCACGGCCGAACAACTCTTTGACCTTGGCGCGAACCAAAGGAATACGCGTCGAACCACCGACCAAGATCACTTCGTCGATGTCGTTTGCGGTGAGGCCGGCGTCGCGAAGCGACTGACGACAGGGCTCCAGGGTCTGCGTGATGATGTCATCGATCATCCGTTCAAACTCGGCACGGGACAGTGTGGCGTCGAAGTGCTTCGGCCCTGACTGGTCCATGGTGAGGAATGGAAGATTGATTTGCGTGGACTGTGCGCTGGACAGCTCGATCTTCGCCTTCTCAGCAGCGTCTTTGAGGCGCTGAAGCACCATGTTGTCACCGGCGAGGTCGATGCCTTGATCCTTCTTGAAGGTCGAGATCATCCATTCAATGAGCGTCTGGTCTACATCGTCACCACCGAGGTGGGTGTCACCCGCTGTGGACTTGACCTCGACCATTTGATCGCTGACTTCCAACACGGAGATATCAAAGGTACCCCCACCGAAGTCATAGACCGCGATCGTTTGATCTTCGCTCTGCTCAACACCATAGGCGAGAGCTGCAGCGGTTGGTTCGTTGATGATGCGCTTGACTTCGAGTCCAGCGATACGACCAGCATCCTTCGTGGCCTGACGTTGCGCGTCGTTGAAGTACGCGGGCACCGTGATGACAGCTTGAGAAACCGTCTCGCCAAGATAGCGCTCCGCTTCACGCTTCAGCTTCTGAAGAACCATCGCGGAGATCTCTGCGGCTGCGTACTCTTTGTCGCCCGCCTTGATACGAATCCCGCCATCTTCCGCAGCGACCACGTTGTAAGGCACGCGTGAGACTTCTCTCGTGGATTCGTCAAAGCGCATTCCCATGAAGCGCTTGACGGAAAAGACAGTGTTCTCTGCGTTCGTGATGGCCTGACGACGCGCCAAAACACCCACCAACCGCTCACCATCTTTGGCGAAGCCCACAACCGATGGTGTGGTGCGGCTTCCTTCTTCGTTCACGATGACGACTGGCTTGTCGCCTTCCATGACCGCGACGACCGAGTTGGTCGTACCCAAGTCGATACCGATGATCTTACCCATTTTAGTTACCTCACTGGCCCCGGAGACTTTCACCATCGGGGCGCGCAATCGAGTGCAATGACGCCTTCGCGTCGAAAACAGAACCGCTTTTGCCAGCGGACGCCGCAAACATAGACGCAGCCTGGCAAGCGTCAAGCGCCCTACTGTGCATGAAACGCAACTTCTGTAAATTATGCCTTTAGAACGCCGGCTTTTATTATCGACCTTCCGTTCTTACCCGACACAGCACGACATCAAAGTCATGAATTGAACCAGTACAACAGGCGTTACACGACAGCCAAACACCACAAGCCATTGATAATATTATTAAAAACAGTCATGGCACGGCGTGTGCATTCCTATAGAGCGTCCACTTCATCTGCACTTTCCTAAACAACAACCCCTCGATGTCCGTGCCCTGGGTAGATGAAGCGGTCCTTGACCCCGCGCATTTTGCGCGGGGTTTCGCAATTTAAACGGTCCACCCCTTGACGCAGTGGACCGGGGTGCCTACCCATTGCGGCCAAGCGTGCGTGAAAACTTTCGACATCGGATTTTCGATGCGAGAAATGCGACGCGGAACTTTTCGTCCGGTATCGACCGGCTGATGCAACCCTCAACGGAGATCTTCAATGAACTTCCGTCCACTTTACGACCGTATCCTCGTCAAACGGGTCGAATCCGAAGCCCGCTCAGCGGGTGGGCTCATAATCCCCGATAGCGCCAAAGAAAAGCCTTTGGAAGCCACGGTAATCGCCGTAGGTAACGGCCGGCGCCTTCCCGATGGCACAACTCGAGCCGTCGATCTGAACGTCGGCGACCGCGTGCTCTTCGGCAAATACAGCGGTGACGAGGTCAAGCTCGACGGTACCGAACACATCATCCTGCGTGAGTCTGATGTACTCGCGGTCATCGAAGACTAACTTCGATCCCTTATTAAAAGGAGCCCTTTAAAATGGCTAAGCAAATCCGCTTCAACGAAAGCGCCCGCAACGAACTGCTGATCGGCGTCCAAACACTCGCCAGCGCAGTGAAGGCCACTCTCGGCCCACGCGGCCGTAATGTCGTCATCGAAAAAAGCTTCGGCGCACCGGTCGTCACCAAAGATGGTGTCACGGTCGCTAAAGAGATCGAACTCCGAGACAAAGTCCAGAACATGGGCGCCCAAATGGTGAAAGAGGTCGCATCCCGCACCTCGGACGTCGCGGGAGACGGTACAACCACAGCTACAGTACTCGCCGAGGCGATCTACCTGTCCGGTACACGTCTCGTCGCCGCAGGCGTAAACCCAATGGACCTCAAGCGTGGTATCGACGCCGCCGTGGCAAATGTCACCGCGACGCTTGAAACAATCGCGCGTCCCGCCAACGACCAAGCTGAAATCGCCCAAGTCGGAACCATTTCCGCCAACGGTGATGAAGAGATCGGCACCATCCTCGCCGAAGTCATGCAGAAGGTCGGCAAAGAAGGCGTCATCACAGTGGAAGAAGCCAAAGGCCTCGCGACGGAACAAGAGATCGTCAAGGGCATGAACTTCGACCGCGGCTACCTGTCCCCGTACTTCGTGACCGACAACGAGCGTATGGAATGCGTCCTGGACGACCCGTACATCCTCGTACACGAAAAGAAGCTCTCCAACATGAAAGAGCTGCTTCCGGTCCTTGAGCTTGTGCACCAGAGCACGAAGCCTCTGCTCATCATCGCCGAAGACATCGACGGTGAAGCCTTGGCTACGCTGGTCGTGAACAAGCTTCGCGGCACGATGAACGTCGCTGCGGTGAAAGCACCAGGATTCGGCGATCGTCGTAAGGCGATGCTTGAGGATCTTGCGGTCGTCACCGGCGGAAAGCCCATCATGAACGATCTCGGCATCAAGCTCGAGAGCCTCACTGTGGACGACCTCGGAACAGCCAAGCGCATCGTGATCACGAAAGAAGAGACCGTCATCGTCGACGGGAACGGAAGTCGTGACGCTGTCAAAGCGCGCCGTGACCAGATCAAGGCACAGATGGCCCACACCACATCGGACTACGATCGTGAGAAGCTCCAAGAGCGTCTCGCCAAGTTGGTCGGTGGCGTAGCTGTCATCTATGTCGGTGCAGCGACCGAGATCGAGATGAAAGAAAAGAAGGCTCGCGTCGAAGACGCTCTCAACGCAACGCGCGCGGCCGTCGAAGAAGGCATCGTCCCTGGAGGCGGTGTGGCCCTGCTTCGTTGTCTGAACAACCTCGACAACATCGAGGTCGAAGGCGACAAGAAGTTCGGTGTCGACATCATCCGCGAGGCGATTCAAGCACCTTGCAAGTCGATCGCACAGAACGCAGGCGTTGACGGCAGCATCGTCGTTCACAAGACGCTCGAAGGTGAAGGCACCTTCGGTTTCAACGCGCGTACGCTCGAATATGGCGACATGCTCGCCATGGGCGTCATCGACCCTGCCAAGGTCGTCCGTACTTCCCTTCAGAACGCTGCAAGCGTCGCTGGGATGCTGCTGACCACCGAAGCCCTGATCGCTGACAAGCCTTCGTCTCAAGCGGCTGGTGGCGCTGGTGCTCCCGACATGGGCGGCATGGGCGGCATGGGCGGCATGGGCGGCATGGGCGGCATGGGCGGCATGGGCGGCATGGGCGGTATGGGCATGATGTAGCCCTCCCGCTTACCGCGAAAAGTCCAAAAGCCCCCGTCGGTATACCGGCGGGGGCTTTTTGCTTTCCACTGGAACGCCTTACATCGGAACGGTTAGCCCTTCTCATCAGGAGACCAAATGGCCGGTGACATCCTGCTATCGCGTACGGGCAATCGGGTGACGCTCACCCTGAGCCAACCCGCGCGTCGAAATGCGCTGAATAGCGGAATGTGGGCCAAACTTCGCGAAACACTCGGGGAGTTAGGAACCCATCCGCCACGGGTACTGATCGTGACGGGCGCCGAAGGGCATTTCTCCGCAGGTATGGACTTACAACCCGGTCACGCCCTCCTGGATGCGATCCGAGAGACCGGCGAAAACCAAGACGCCGACCGCGCCAACACACTTTTGTCGGAACTCCGGTCAGCGACCGATCTTCTGGCGAGCTTCCCTGCCCCAACTATTGCGGCCATCGAAGGCAGTTGTGTGGGTGCGGGCCTCGAGATCGCGCTCGCTTGCGACATCCGCGTGATGTCGAAAACAAGCACAGTCGGCTTTCCGGAGACGCGATTAGGCTTCATCCCTGACATCGGAGGAACCGCCCGCGCGGTACACCGCATTGGCGGCAGTAAAGCCGCCCTACTCGTCTTGAGTGGTCGGCGCTTGGACGGAGAAAAAGCCCAGGCCTTGGGACTCTCCGAGGTACTCGTCGAGACGGGAGAGGCGGCGCAGCAAGCTGAACTGCTCGCAGAAGAGATACTCGCTGGCGCTCCAACCGCCATCCAACAGGCGCTACAAGTCCTGCGTTTGTCTGCACAACTCCCCTTGGCTGACGCGTTGGCAATAGAAAAAGAAGCAGCGATCGCCACCTTACTCTCTGGCGAATGTATCGAGGGGATCAACGCCTATATGGCGCGTCGCGCGCCAGTCTGGGACGGGAAGTAGGCATGCAGGCCTTGGAATACCCCTTAGACTGGAAACGGATCAGCGCAGCGCTTGTCTCCGCGACAGCGCTACTCATCATCTCCCCGCCGCTCAACTGGGCGTGGCTGTTCTGGATCCTTCTGCTGCCGCTACTTTGGGCCATGCGTGATGGCCAGCCGCTTCGCAACGCTGCCCTTGGCTACCTTTTTGGTGCGGTCGGAACGCACACCGTACTGTTCTGGATCAAAGACACGGTCCTGATTTTCAGCAATGTCCCCGCACCGGGTGCGCTAATCGTCACGCAACTTTACGCCACCGTCTTTCCCTTGCCAATAGCCTTGGTATTCGGAATGGCGATGCCACTCCGGCGGCGATTCGGTCTGGGCTGGATTCTGTTCGTACCGGCCCTACAAGTCGCCTACGAATATGCGTGGCCACAGCTTTTCGCGTTTCAATTGGGGGCTGTGCAATACCGCACACTCCCCGTATGGCAACTCGCAAGTGTCACCGGCGTATACGGTCTGACGTTCATCGGCTTTGTCACCAACTGCGCCCTAGCGGAATGCATATACAGGCGACGTGAAAATCGACCGCTTCCGTGGCGTCCTGTGCTCGCCGCCTGCGCACTGCCCCTCATGATTGCCGCCTGGGGTGCGCAACGGGTTGAGCGACTGGACAAGGCGCTTGCCGAGGCGCGCCAGCTCAAAGTAGGACTGATTCAACAGAACACCACGATGCCAGAGGTGATGCGAACCTCGGCCCGCAAGGAGCTAAACGACTGGCTCCGCCGCACGAAGTCCTTGGTGGAAAAAGAGATGGCGGCACATGGCGAAGGACCCGACTTAGTGGTTTGGTCGGAAGGAGCCTGCCCCTACAACCCGCACGAAGGGTCCCTGAAGGAAGTCTTCAGTCAACTCACCCGCACGGGAGATTTCGGGCTACTTCTAGGGGGGGGAACCCGAGAGACAGAACGCGATCCTAGAGACGGAAAGAAGCTCAGGATCAGCTACAATTCTACCTACTTCTACGACCGAAACGGTGAACTGAAAGGACGCTACGACAAGATGGTCCCATTGCCTTTCGGCGAGTTCATACCCTTCGGTGAAACCTTCCCGGTGCTCTATGACCTTCTGCAGGGCCCAGGAAGATTCCGTGCAGGAACCGAGGCCACAATCTTTGAGGCTGACGATTACACCCTCTCCGCATCCATCTGCTACGAGGGTATCTTGGAACCTGTCGTGCGAGATCTCTCCGCCGCCGACTTATTAATCAACGTGACAAACGACGCATGGTTTGGAGACTGGCTCTGCCCTTTCCAGCACGCCATGCTGACCGCAACGCGAGCGACAGAGTTCGGGCGCCCATTGGTACGAGAAGCCCTCACAGGCATCAACATGGTGGTGGAACCCACCGGCAGAGTCGTTTTTGAGACATTGCCCTATGAAGAGCGTTCCGACGTGGTCGCCGTGCGGCTCGGCCAATTTGAGACGCTCTACAGCAAATTTGGAAACTGGTTCGCACAACTGTGTCTACTGATTTCAATCGGTGCCATGATGCTCACGTGGCGCAAACGAAACGAGCCGCCTCGCTCATGAGGCGTTTGACCTGGCTAGTCGCCGTCACTACCGGGTGCACGGCAAATCCCGAATGGCAAACGCTAGAGTACGGCGCCTGCCAAATATTCAACGCACCCACATCAAATAACGACCGCTTCGTTGTCACCGAGGTCTTCGGAGAAGAACGAGAAGAAGGGGTGGTCGTACAGATAATTGGCCCTACCGAAAGCACGTGGCTTCCCGACGGTGCCCCCGTTGTTGTCGCTGTCGCCGGAGGGATCAGCACTGACTATCTGCCGCTTTCCGAATCAGACCGGATGCTAAACAGTGGGCGAGGCTTCGTGCAGGTCGTTCCAAACCTCCCAGGCGGCGAGGGCCCAGCGGCGACGACGGGTGCCAACGACTATCGCGGTGCGGACTCGAGAGCGGCGCTCCACCTGGCCTTACGCTACGCGGCCAATGAAATCGAAGACGAAGACGGCTGTTTTCTCGCCGACCGGCTCCACGTACCGATCTCCAGTATCGCCCCGCTCCTTCACGGGCAGTCCAACGGCGGAAATCTGGCGGTCTCATTGCTGGCAGATGTCGACCGCGACCTGCCCGAGTTGAGCGGCTTGATCACGTTCGAAGTGCCCGCCGGGGCACAGTTTATTGCCGGAGAATTCGGCCCGGAAGATCAAATCCTACCCTCGTACGAAGAAGGCCTATGCTCGTGGGATACTGCCTCCGGAATCGTATGCGACTTTGACTACGGTGTGGTCGGCTGGGATGACAACCTGAGCGCATCTGCTGCAGGAACCGAGACGCTTGAAGGCGGCGCGGCATACTATGACATCGACGAAGACGGCACCCACGATGCCCTATTCGAGCCTGTGATCGCAGGGTTGCGGCCGAGAATCGAAGACGAGACGAGGATGGTTGTCTCGTCACAATTCGCTTCTGTCCTACGCTCACTGGAGCCGATTCCAGAAATTGTGCTTTCCGCGGAAGACGCGCTGGAGTTTTGGGCGACGCGAGATGCCGGCCGTAGAGCGAGCGCAGCGGTCGACGCGCATCCCGACTTGAAGGCCATCATCATCGGTACCGACAACGACCACCGCCAACCGATCCCGGATCATCCTCACATTTCTGGGCTAGCCTGGGCGCTCTACGCCTCGGGAGCCTACTGGGTCCGAGTCAACCCGGATGACGCCTATGTTGAACGCTTCACAGGGCAACCAGGAAGCTGGACCGACAACGACGCAAACAGCGTGTCGGGGCCTGGCGACCCGACCCAACTCATGGAACCCGAGTCGTCAGAAGCCAGCTCGCGTGGCTTGGTTACCGCGGCAGCTATGGAACTCGCAGACCGCACTTATTGGGATGATTGGTCGGTAAATCTCACCGCCACCATAGGCGAATAAACGTAAAAAAACCGGGCCCTCAAGCAAGACTTTGTATGCGCTGAGCAAATTCCTAGATTTCTTCTTGCTGCCCAATAGACCACTGGTGTACTTTGATCGACACTCCTCGTGAATCGAGGAATTGAAATCACAGAACAGCCTCCCTCGCCGGTCACCCGAATCTGGCAAAGCCTCAGCGTCTCCTCCATCTCTTGCGGTGAGGGTCGTCTTGCGGGGGAGGCTCTTCTAATTCACGACGCAAAGCCTCATATTGCCAGCTACGCAGCTACTGGGGACGCGGCGGCGAATCTAAGATCGGCTTTTGCCCATTTGGGTTTCGGGGGCTCGGTCCCGGCGGTGGGGGCGTACCGGGCTCTTTTGCGCTCTGGTTACCGCTCTGAATGCGCTCCGTCATCTCCTCAACGGTGCCGCCATTGGCCTCGATCTTCAACGCGTCATGCAGATGAGGCCGGCCCACGATCACCCTACAGCGCTCGATAAGTACTGCCTCTTGCATGCGCTCACACCAGCGGTACGTCGATGGATCAATCTCGCGCGTAACCGTGAGGTAAACAAAGTCGCGTACCATCGGGTCCTGAATCTTTGACTGCGCAATCGCATCTGCGCCGTCAGGATCGGTACGGAACAGATCCGGCAAAACCTCGCCGTAGCAGGAGTCTGCAGCGGTAGTTTCAGTCTCCTTTTCACAATCCGCGACAGATGACCATTTGGGCGAACAGGCAAAAAATAGAGAAAAAAAGAAGAGACGCACGCTTCCTCCGTGCCGTTCAAACTTGCACACACGTCGCCGTAGTGCAACATGAAGAACGGAAGACTTTAGGGGAACAACCGTGATTCGATACTTACTCAGCGCCTTCGACGGCGATGGCGCCTCGTTCATGTGGGCCATTACAGCGATACTTGCCTTCGGTTTGGCAGTAGTCATCGAGCGAATTTGGACAAACCGAACACGACTGCATGCGGACGCTGACGCGATTCACAACGCACTCGACGGGGGTGAATCCGATCTGGATCAATACGCCAAAGAGGGCTCCCCCATGCGCGCGTTGATCAACGCAGGTCAAAACGCAGAAAGCGCCGACGCGGCCTGGGACGCAATGGGCGCCGTCGTGGCGCGTTCAGAACCACAAATCCACAAGAATATTCCCTACCTCGCGACCATCGGAAACCTGGCGACGATGCTCGGTTTACTGGGAACGGTATACGGGCTGATCCTGGCCTTCAGCGCGCTGGGTGACACTTCAGCCGGCGAACGCGCTGTACGCTTATCAGAGGGTATTTCAACGGCGATGGCGACCACTGCGTACGGTCTTATTGTCGGGATCCCGGCGCTCGCCGCGCATGCTTGGTTGGACAGTCGAGCGAGAGAACTCACCGCACAACTCGAAGCTGTGGCGGGCCGTATTGCACTGACGAAACGGGGATAAGTTGCGCCGTCGACTCCGAACTTACGCGCCGACACCGACGGACAGTCGCCCTTCAATGCTGGCTGTCATCGCGCTTCTTTTTTTGCTGCTCCCGTTCTTACTGCTCACAACATCTATCCAACGCCTCGCTGGCTTGGAACTCGGATTAGCGAAGACTGGAGATCTGGGACCAACGGCCGCGGGCGCGGTCGAGTCTATCGATGTCTACATCAACGGCGACGTGCTAACCGTCCGCGCCGCTGTACGTAAAACCGACGTCACGGCCAATGAAGGCGACACACGCGTACTCGAGACAAAACTCCCCCCAACGGCTGACGGACTCGATCTGGCAGGGTTCCAGCTCACGCTGCGACGGTTTAAATCGCTGGATCAAGAACAAGAACGTGCGGTCCTTCATCCCAATCCGGACACCGAAACCTCACGGATCGTGGCTTTATTAGACGCGGCGAGAAGCGACGCATCCGGTCCCCTCTTTGGCGAAGTCGTGCTTCAAGCCATTCAGCCCCAAGTAGCGGCGACTGCTCCATGAGACGCAGACTTCGCTCTCCTCCTAAAGCGACGCAAGCCGGCGCGGCAGCGCTCACGCCACTCGTCGACGCGATGACGATTCTGCTCGTCTTCCTGCTCAAATCTTACAGCGTCGATCCGCCGGTTCGACCTGACGACACAAACTTTCAACTCGCCAGTACCGCATCCGAACAACCCGTCGGGCCGGCGACAGACATCGACGTCACATCAGACGGTATCTACGTCGACGGCCTGCGTACCGCGTCTTCCGAATACTACAGTCAAAAAGACGAAGCGCTGATCCGTGAACTGTACGACGCCATGCAGGGGCGAACGGTGAAAACGGTCAACGTGCGGGCGGACGGGAAGACACCCTATCGTCTGCTTGGCAAGGTGATGTTCACCCTGCAGCAAGCAGGTGTGGAAGGCGTCAGCCTGGTTGCCCAGTCTCGGTCTGGTCTGTGACCTTACGAGTCGCGGGGATTGCCAGCACCAGCGCGACGAGCAAGATCAGAGCACCCAGTAAAAACGGACTTCTCGGACCGATACCACTAAAGACCAGCCCTCCGAGCGCTGGTGCGGTTCCGCGGGCCAAGGCGCTCATCGACTGATTGGTCCCGAGCACCAAGCCCTGCTCATCCTCGGGCGTCGCACGCGAAATCAGCGCCTGCAACGAAGGGGAAGAGATCCCGTTTCCAACAGCCATACCCACAAAGACAATCAACATGGGCCATGTGGGCTTCGCCCAGCCGAGCAGCAACAACGAAACGATGAGCAAGCCGAAGCCAAAAAGAATCAGTGACCGCTCACCAAACCGAGACACCAGTCGTCCAATGAGGCCGCCCTGCACCCCGATCATCGCTATCCCCGCAACGGCAAAAAGCCGTCCCAGATCTTGAGCTTTCATTTGGTACAGCTCATCGACAAACAACGCGAACGTCGACTCCATCATCGCGAATGACGAGGTCGCAAGGAACGTGACGGCGATCGCCGTACCCACCACGGGATGCTTGAGTACACGCATCATCGCCCGCGGATCAATCGTTCGACGCCGACCAGCCGCCATGCCTGGCTTACGCGTTTCCGGCAGCGTGAACATCGCGAGCACGAAGTTAAATCCAGACAGTCCCGCAGCAGCCCAAATGGGCACCTCCAGGCCATATACCGAAAGCTCCCCGCCGATGAACGGGCCAAGCGTAAAGCCCACACCGAAAGCTGCTCCGATCAAGCCCATGCCCATCGCGCGCTTTTCGGGAGGCGTAATATCCGCGACAGCGGCCTGCGCCGTAGAGATATTGGCGGCACATGCGCCATGCAGAATGCGAAACAAGAAAAGCTGCCAAAGCTGCCCGGACATCGCGAAGCCGGCCAACATGACTGACCCGATACCGATAGACGTGAGTAAGATCGGCCGACGACCGTACCGGTCCGAAAGCTGGCCCCAAATCGGCGCGAACAAAAACTGCGCGAACGAATACACCGCCATGAGCAAGGTGACCTGAAGCGCCGTCGCCGAAAACTCTAAGGCATAAAAAGGAAGAAGCGGAATCAGCAGGCCAAAGCCAACCAAATCCAGAAATACCGTGAGTAGGACGGTCGCCAGTACGCGAGTATTCATGCTGGCGCCTTGGTCTGAACGCTAACTAGCGATTGACGAGCTTAAAGATCTCGGGATGAATCGCACCATTCGTACAGCAAATCCCGTGATGCAGCGGATCCGGGCGGTTGAAGCCATACTCGGTACCGGACCCATCCGTACAGCGGCCACCAGCCGCTGTCACAACAGCGACACCGCCACAAATATCCCACTCATTGCGAGGTTTGGGCGTAAAGGTCGCGTCGGCCAACCCCGCGCCAACAAGGCCAAACTTGTAGGCGACAGAGCCGCAAGGGTCGATTTCCATACGATCCAGATAATCGTCAAACCACCCTTTCTTCATCTCCGACCGGCTGGCGACAAGCTTGGCGCCGTCCAACTGAGCGTGCGTGGTGACACGGCAGGCTTCGTTGTTGAACCATGCTCCGACACCCACAATCCCTGAAAACAGTTGGTCACGAATAGGGTTGTAAAGCGCCCCCACCGTCGCCTTACCATTCACAGCCAGGCCCACGGAAATCACGAACTCCGGAATACCAAGTGTGAACTCTCGGGTGCCGTCGACCGGATCAACAATCCAGGTGTGGCTCTTGGTGAGCCTGACCGGATCGTCCACAGACTCTTCAGAGAGCCAACCAAAGTCGGGAAAGGCGCCACGAAGCACCTCTTCCAAAATCGCGTTGCTGGCCAAATCCGCTTCCGCGAGCGGGTTGTCTTCGCCCTTCATCTCCACAATCTTACGATCTTTGTAGAGTTCACGAACCGCGACTCCGGCCTTCGCCACAGCGTCGAGTGCGGCTTGATGTTCACGACTAAACATTAGATTCACTTCTTGGGGGTTTCGTCTGAAGAGTCGCTTGCTTCGTCGGCGTTGCCTGCGTCCAAAGACTTCACACCTTCATCTGCAGCACCCTCAGAAGCATCAAGCTTCTTGTCTTTGGTCGACTCCGGCGGTGCCGATTCGTCGAGCATGTGCACGCCGCCTTGACCAGACCCTTCAGAGAAGTCGAGTGGCTTCACCGCCTCAACGGGCTCTTGAGCGCCAGCGGTAGCCAGCTTCAACTTACGCGTGTAGCCGTTGGGGTATGCAAGATGCACCGTGTAGGTTCCAGGCTTAACGCCGGTGATGACACCGGTTCCAAGCGACGTGAGCGTGCCGACCTTAACGTCACCGATGGTGACGATGGCGTAGTTGAATTGCTCATTGGGCACGGTGAGTGTGTCCGTCGGACCAATATCAACATGCGCATCCGGTCCGGCGTCAGGCATCGGTGGCAACTTTGTAGGCTGCAACACCACTCCTGCCTTCGCGGGGTCGATCACCAGCGATCTGAAACCAGCAACGGGTGCCTTGGTAAGCTGTGGATCAGTGAACGTCTTGATGTGCGTCGCTTCTGCTGTGGAGAGATCGCCAGCAAACACGAAGGCGGCCAAAATGCTCGCCAAGACAGTGCGCGTAAGGGTCATGAGGGCTCCCGTATAGTCGCCGAATCGTCTTTCACCCTACTCCGATTGAAGGAAAGCGATAGAGGAGATTCACGCGATTTGTGGCCCTCAAATAGCACCCCCAGACCGCGTTAGCAAAGCCTTCAAATAGGAGTACCCTGATCATGCCCCCGCTTCGTCTCCTCCACGGTTTCCAATCCGTGTTCACCGCTACGGCAGCCGGAACGCTAGAAGACGCTGCGATCGGTATCGAAGGAGACCGTATCTCATGGGTCGGACCGCTGGTGGATGCACCCGAAGCAGACGAACACATAAACTGCAGTGGCATGATTGTTCTGCCCGGCCTGGTGGACTGTCACACGCATGCAGTCTTCGCAGGGTCTAGGGCCGACGAATTCGAAGCGCGTTTGGCAGGTGCAAACTACACCTCAATCCTCGAAGCGGGCGGTGGAATCCTCTCTACAGTACGCGCGACACGACAAGCCTCGGAACAACGCCTCGCGGCGACACTCTCTGCACGTCTTGACGACATGCTGCTACACGGGGTCACCACCGTCGAGATCAAGAGCGGCTACGGGCTGGACCCGGCAACAGAATACAAAATGCTGCGATCGGCGCGCCAGCCCACTCACCCGGTCGATGTTCGTCGAACCTTCCTTGGTGCACACGCTATCCCCAAAGACTTTCGTGACGATCGCGCTGCTTACATCGACCAGGTCATCAACACGCAGCTTCCCCTTTGTGCCCCCGAGGCTGATCAGATCGATGTGTACTGCGATCGCGGCGCCTTCTCGCTGGAAGAAGCAAAGCAGATCCTCAGCGCCGGGAAAGAAGCAGGACTTGGCCTGCGCATTCACGCAGAACAAGTCGCGCACACTGGCGCCGCAAAACTCGCCGCAGAACTTGGGGCCGTAAGCGCCGATCACTTAGAACAGATCGACGACGCAGGCATCAATGCCATGGCTACATCGGGAACGATCGCAGTGCTGCTGCCAGGCGCCATGCTCTACCTCAAAGATCCCGCGCCGCCCGTCGAGAAAATGCGAGCCGCCGGAGTCGACATGGCGGTCGCGACAGACTTCAACCCCGGTTCAAGTCCCGTTCGGAACCTCCTGACCTGTGCAACGCTGGCTTGCGTCACGATGGGGCTAACTGTAGAAGAGGCCCTGCTCGGTATCACCCGAAATGCGGCACGCGTGCTCGAGGTGGCAGATATCGGCCGTATCGAGGTCGGTGCTATCGCCGACCTGGCCATCTTTGCGCCCCCACCTGGTGAGCCCGCTACACCCGCTGTGCTGCTTCAATACCTAGGCGGCCATAAAGCCCGTCACGTGGTCAAAGACGGGAAATTCGTCGTGCAAAACGGCGAACTGCTCGGGGACTGAACGTGTCTGTCGTCTCGATAAAGTGGGCGGGTAGCCACCTTGAGCTGCTAGACCAGCGCGCCCTCCCAGCAGAAGCCCGATGGCTTCAGTGCCACAGCGCCGACGAAACAGCCCAAGCCATTCGCAACATGGTCGTCCGAGGCGCTCCCGCGCTCGCGATAGCCGCAGGGTACGGTCTGGTACTCGCCGCACAGCAGGGTGAAAACTTATCGGCAGCACGCGCGCGACTGGCCGCCGCTCGACCGACCGCCGTAAACTTGGCTTGGATCTTAAACCGGCTCTCGGCGCTCAACACCGCGGCAGAATTACTTGAAGCCGTTCAGGCCGAACACCAGGCAGACATCGCGCTAAACGTCAAAATGGGAGCGCATGGCGCTGCAATACTCCCCGACGGCGGCATTTATACACACTGCAACACGGGGGCGCTCGCAACAGGAGGACATGGCACCGCCTTGGGAGTCATTCGAACCCTACACGGTGCAGGTCGACCTATTCACGTTTACGCCGGTGAGACACGGCCATGGCTCCAAGGCGCACGCCTTACCAGCTGGGAATGCCTGCAAGAAGGCATCCCATGTACGTTGGTCGCCGACAGCGCCGCCGCGCAACTCATGAGCGAAAATAAAATCCAGTCCGTGATCGTCGGCTGTGACCGTGTGGCCATCAATGGTGATGTGGCGAACAAAATCGGCACGCGCTCACTCGCTATTCTCGCCCACTTTCACCACATCCCGTTTTATGTCGCGATGCCCTTTTCAACGTTAGACCGAACCTGTTCGACTGGCGCTGCGATTCCTATTGAACAACGCCCCTCAGAAGAGATCACGCATCTCGCAAAACGCGCTATTGCCCCAGCCGGTGTTCAGGCCGAAAACCCGGCCTTTGACATCACACCAGCAGAGCTTGTGACTGCGTTCATCACCGAGCATGGGGTACTCAAACCACCCTTCGGTGACTGGCCGATGGTTGACGGGGGCGCTTAACGGCGGATAGTGTCGGGGCGGTCACCTTGGAGGGTGCGATGGAGCTCAACGCTATCCCGATGCTCATCGGAGGACTCGGTACGACCGAGCTCGTCCTGATCCTGCTGGTAGTGCTCATTTTATTCGGCGCCGGCAAACTTCCAGAAGTCGGTAAGGCCCTCGGTTCCGGGATCCGGAACTTCAAAGACGGCATTAAAAAAGAAGAAGACGAGATCAAAGAGATCGACGTGACGCCTGGCGTCGAAGACGTGCTCGAGGTCCGCTCAAATTCAGATCAAGGCGACGCTTAAGCGTCTCCACTTCTATCGCGACGCATCTGCTCGCGTCGTTTTCGAGCAGCCTGCTTTCGCGCTTCTGATATCCCCGCCCCGTTGATCACCAAGCCCAAGTCTTGCGCCATGAGCGTAGCGATGAGGCGCTCTGCAATCGGCTCGGCGGTGTACGGATTACACGCCAGCGCGAGACGAACCCGATAGCGCAATGACCACTTCCGGTGATCCGCCAAAAGCCCCAAAATGACCTGCGTCGTTGGCCGGGCCGCCGCGAGACGCACAACGTCCGACTCGACAAGCCTCGGATTGTCGAGCACATCGCGGATCACCAGCGGGTTTCGATCTCTAAGCGCTCTGTCCAACAGATCGCGATCACTCCCCTTGGCGATCTTTCGACGTACGCCCGTTGGAAGCGCCAAGTGCTCGTTATCGAGATCCGCGGAAGCCACGGTCGTGGTGTCCGACCGCTGTTGGCGTAACAGAAGGCGCGTGACATCTTCTAAGTCAGCACGATGGGCGGCGTTGTACAGGTCGGAGATCCGGGCGTAATCGAGTTCAGTCAACACCCCCGGGTCAAGAGTCAACACATCCAACAACTCGCGGTGCACCGAGAGCCCCTGACGCGCACCGATCAACACGCGATGCAACATCGCCAAAAGGCCCGCATCATCCAAGGCGTAAAGACACTCTTCCGCGACAACACGGCGCATTCTCAGATCCTTCAAAGCACGCAAGCGCGTAGACATCCAACGCACCAACTCTTCGGCCTCTCCGTTTTCCTCCTCGGAAAGCAACGCAACCAGTCGCCTGCTCACTGGGGCGAGCGGGTCATAGCCCTGCGCAGCAGATGGCGCTTGGCCGCCTCGGGGTACGCTAGTTTCATCGTGCTCGCTCATCAGCACAAGGATACCGAAGAGAACATGTTCACGAAACGAAACTTGGCGGGCTTTGTCATCCTCTGTGCTGTGGGCATCGGGATTTGGTGGACACAACGCCCTCAACCCGAGCCGGAACCCGAGGCTAAGGTCGAAGAAGGCGACACCGGCTTCTCCAGGCAAGAGGTTGAAGATCGCATGCGCGCTATCGGGTACGTGCAATGACACCGCAGGTCTTCAAAAGCCGCCTGCTGCGAGTGTACGTGCGGGTATGCGCAATGACCCCGAAGGTCTTCAAAAGCCGACTATTTCGTGTGTACGTGATCTGCCTATTGGGATGTATCAGTGTCATCCAAACGGCGCGTGCCAACTGGTCACTACATGAGGCGGGTATTGAAGAGACGGTGGTGCAAGTCGCGATCGCGGTGCCTCCTAAACCGGAAGGTGCTGGCGACCTCGAAGAAGGCGGCGAAGGCGAAAAGAGCATCTATGACGAAGCGGCTTGTCGCAAACTCGAGGGTGATTTCCGAGACGTCTGCTTCCATACGGTCGCAAGACGGCGCGCAGAGCGCGATCTGACGGGGGCCCAACAGGCGTGCGACGCGGTCAATCGTGACCGACTCAAATTCGAATGCATGGCGGATATCGCAGAGATGCACGTCTGGACTGACCTAGACGCCGCTAAAGCTATATGCCCTGAAATTCCAAGAAAAAAATGGCACGACCAGTGCTTTTTTGGGATCGCGATGGCGCTTTCACAACGGCTACCTGATGACGCCTTGAAGGCATGCGATGACGCGGGGATCTGGCGAGACTTCTGTCGACATGACGTGATCGGAGAGGTTGCCGCACGTGAGGTCGACTGGGCTCTACAGGTCTGCGCAAGAGAAACAGGAGATATCCTGACCCGAAAGACCTGCTGGCACGGTATCGGGAAATATGTCGGTCGGGTATCCGCCACGAAAGGCTTCGCCGCCTGTGAAGACGTCCCCGCTGGGCCGAAAAATCTTTACGTTGAAAATTGTATCCATGGCGTAGGTTGGGCGATCTCCGAACAAGCCGGAGCTGCCGGTCTGCCCGAGTGTGCGAACGCAGGAAAGCACAAAGACAGCTGCTATTTGGGCATCGCGTTCAACCTAAAACGCCTCGACCCTGATTCAGCGAACACGATTTGTCGGCAGGTTCAGCGCCAAGACCTACAGGAACACTGCTTAGCGTTCTTGTCTCGTTGAGACCTAAAAGTCAGACGAAGGCGGGTTGTACTGAACCTTTGGTCGGGCGCCGGCATATTCCACCGGAGGCGCGTCATCGACCGGAACCTGCGCGCGCACATAAAGCGCAGACTCCGCATCCCAGATCATCGCCTCAACCGCGGTAGCCACGCGCTGTAAGGGAGACGCCGGGGCGATAGCCAGCTGCTCGCCGTCGTTTAGCGTGATTGAGCCTGCCAGCCACGGACCGGTAGAGACCTCGAGCGAGCCATCCTCTACCAATCGAATATGACCGCCACCAAGCTTGGCACGTTCGCCATAGGCAAGTTGACCTTGGCCAATCCATTCTCCATTCCGCCGAAGCCACACGGACAGCACGATATCGACGTCTTCAAGTGCACCGGTCAACGATTCGAACTGCTCGACATCTGCCGTTTGCTGATCAGGTTGCAGACTTCCAGTGAGTGCCCGACCTTCAACAATCGACATATCTGACGCGTCCGTGTCCTCTGGCGCAGGCATTGTAAAATCATCTACGGGAGCGAGCGTGGGTTCCGGCACAGGCAGTGACAATTCCGAGCCGGTGAGCTCGCCGGTCGGCTCGGGCGCAGGGATCGAAAGATCGTCCCCGGTGCCTTCTACATTCTCAAGATGTGGCACCTCGTCGTAGGAGCCCAACGCAACGTCTCCTCGTTCACTAAGTCGCCCGACCAACGTGTCGCCACGATCTTCCCATTCAAGAGGAGGTGCGTTGGCGTGCAATGCGCCCGCGCCCGCGCCTGGGAGCTCTTCCGTTTTGACCGAAGTGCTAGGGCTTTCACCACCGCCGTCTTCATCAGCGACCGAGGCCGTAACTTCGGGCTCTTGTGCATTTGCCAATTCCGGGTCGTCTTCGATTTCGACTACGGCAACAGTGGGAGACTGAGACGCTGACGCCTCCGCTGTCGCGGCAAGGCGCAAAACCTCTTCATCAGAAGCCGAATCTCTCACCACGATATCGAGTGGGCCGTCCGCCAACTCCCATTCTGCGAGCAGCTGACCTGCTCGCTCGATCCGCAAGACGAGCTCTCGCGCCACAAAGCCTCCGTCTGTTCCAGGTACGGCCAATCATAACCCGGAAATGCACAACGAAGCGCAATGGAGAATTAGTCGGCGTCCGATAACGGCTCGAGCCGTCGACACATCTCGACCGTGAACGGCATATCGTCTTCAAGCTCACCGATGGTGGTCTCAATGATCTTCACAAGATCTTTGATCGCTGGAACCAGGTTCAGCGGGCTGAGCGTACGGTTCAGAGAAAGAGACTGGTGCGCATAGGCGAGGCTCCTGCTGACGTTCGGCCGAACCAGCTGCTGAAGCGGGTAAAACCAGATGCTTCGTGCCCTGGGCGCGAAACAATCCAACGCCAAAACAAACGCATTACGCCGCCCCCCGACCGCCCCCTCAAAAACAGCCTCTGCGGCGACACTAGCTGGGACGTTGTTGACGATACCCCCCTCGATCAGCCGGGTGATCCCGTGCTCGGCGTAGAGGCGATCCAAAAGCGTCTTCATCCTGGGCGCCTCACGCAGCACGTCGTAGTGAATCACTCCCGGAATCGCCGCCGAAAACCCAGCAGCATCGATCACATCGGCGAGCTCGGTCCCAGCCTCTCGACCGAACACAATCTCTCGAAGCGACTGGGGCTCCGCCATCAGTTCACGAAAAATAGTCCCAAGCTGCCCCATACGGCGGAGCTTACTCGTCGACATGCCCAGCGCAGGCTGAATCGCGTCCTCTAAAAAGTGCTCGTAGAAATCCAGGTCATGTTTCAACGCTTCAACCGTTACGCCCGTGGTCACGATCCGCATTGGGATTTCGAGTTCGCCGATAGTCATCGGTTCGCCGTCTTCATTTAAGAAGAGATCTCCGATCGAGGAGTGCAGAAACAGACGAAGCGGCGCAGGCAAGCCATACCGGCTGTCACTCTCTAAAATCCGAAAGACCTGACTCCAAGACAGCCTGCGCCCGGCCTCGATCATCGGCGCACCGTCAAAGTGTCGACGCCTTGCTCGAAAGAGTCCCAGCAATGCCCCGATACTCGTACCGGCGATCAATTCTGGCTGAAGACCACAACGCTCAAACAGCGTAAGCGCACCGGCGTAACCGTACCCGGCGCCACCTCCCCCTCCCAGTGCCACGACGAACCGACGTCGGGTGATCTCATCGTCCAGGCTCTCCCGATCAAGCGGGAAACGGTCCAACACGTCTTTACGGGCGGACCGCGTGATTTCTACCAATTCCGGCAGCATCCTGAACGCGTCCCAGAGCCCATCGTCTGTCTCTGGAGTCAAAACGGGTTCCAGCTTCGACCGAACCGTCCACGCGTGACGCGAGAGAAACTCACCAAGCTCAATGTCATGGCCATCGACGTTACGAACCACGGTGCAACGCGCGAAACCGATCACATACCGGAGCGCGTCCACGAGCGGTCGGGCCGCTTCATCAGGCTCCTTCAATATGCGCCGCACCACCTCGGCCTCTATGGCGTCGAAGGGCGCTCGGATTTCAAACTGGCGCGCGTTGTTCATGCCCGTTCTTCCAAACCTGTGCTCAACTTACGTTCCGAGAAGAATTCGCGCACGGCCAACCAGGGCCAAGCGGTCTCCGTGGGCTCCCACTGTTCCGGAAAGAGCCTCGTGTAATCGACTCTTCCAAAACGTCGGCCCACCAAAACCACAACCCCCTTATCCCGCTCCGTTCGCACGACACGCCCCGCGGCCTGTACAACCCGTCGCATACCGGGGACCACATAAGCCTCATGGAAGCCCTCACCCCCATTCTCAACCATCCATGCGCGTAACAGTTCGCGCTCAGCCGTCAGCGCTGGAAGACCGGGACCAACAATCACAACGGCCTCAAGACAGTCCCCCGGCAAATCGACACCTTCAGCAAAGATGCCTCCGAGTACGCCCGCAAGCACCCGCGGCGGCGCGTTGACTTTGAGTTCGTGCAACAAGTCATCGCGTGCGTCTTCTGACATACCTGCCCGCTGTAGCAAGAGCACCCGGTCGTCTAAAGAGACCGCTTCGAGCACCTGATCACGAAACGCAAAACTGGAAAAGAGAATCGCACAGTTCCCGGGAACCGCGCGCACGACCTCTTCGACAATGGCTGCCGTCGCATCTCGATCTGCAGCACGGTGCCTATACTCCGTCGAGACGTCAGGACAGACCAATACGCCAAGCTGATCGGGGGTGAAAAAACCCGGTGCGTCCACCCAACCAACACGCGCGACGTCCAGCCCACACTCTCGTGCGTGCAAATCAAAAGGCGCGAGCGTGGCAGACACGTGAATAGACCCAGCGCAGGTCTCCAAATACGGCCCAATCACAGCGCCCGTATCCAAACAACAGATTGTCAGTCGCCGTAGGCCTTCTTCTTGTCGAAACAGCACCGGCCAATTTCCATCTTCGCGCTCCAGACCGCGTTCGAAGCGCAAAAGTCCGCGACTCAACTCCAGGTATGGGTCGTCTGCCACCGGAGGGTGCCCAGACTGCACGCAAGCGAGGATGTAATCCAAAGCGCGCTCATCAACAGATCTCGCGAGCGCCCGAAAGCGCTCCCGATCGAAGTCAACCGAAACAGCGCCGTCTCGAAAACGCGGTCCTAAGGCAACCAACGCCCGAGGGTCCAGCGCCTCAATCACACCTTGTGCGAGCTTGACAAAGGCGTGGAAGGACTCACCGCGCGTCGAGAGAGACTCACGCGCCTTTGTGGCGAGATCTGTCGAGATAGTCGGCGAAGACCACCCTCTGGCGCGATCAGGCAAATTATGCGCTTCATCGAAGACCACGATCCATTCGGAGAGGTCGCGCCCCAACAGACGCCCGGGCCGTACATCCGGATCGAGGACATAAGAGCAATCGCCGATCACAACGTCCGCGTCAGCCGCATACTCAAAAGCGAGCTCCACGGGGCACACCGTGTGGAGTTCGGACATCTCACGCACTGCAGCGGGGTCCACCGCTCCAGTCGCCTGTAAACGCCGGACCAGTTCATTTTTCCGGACGCGATCGTGATGCCCCTCTGCGAAACGGCACTCCTCTGGTCGACACGACACTTGCGCATTGAGGCAGCCCTTTTCCCTGGCGCGTAAGGTCACCGAACGTAGGGTAAGTCCCCTTTCGGCGAGCGTCTCCAACGTGGCTTCGGCCATACGCTGCTGAGTCGTTCGTGCTGTCGCAAAAAACACGCGTTTGTCATTTCGAAGCGCCACACGCAACGCAGCATCAAGCACTGCTGCCGTCTTCCCGAAGCCCGTAGGCGCCTGAAATAGAACATGCTGCCCATCCGCCAAGGCGCCCTCAATCTTCTCGCTCAATTCGCGTTGAAGGGGTCGGTGACTTGTATAGGCGAACGGAACACTGACGGCCCTCCGCCAATCGCGGTGGACAAGCCAACGCTCACGACGTGCGATGAACCAATCTAAACGTTCACGCACCCACTCTCCGATCGAAGCTTCAGGCGCGATGTGCATCAAGCGCTGACTGCCATCAACCAGTGAGATCAGCACCAATCGACCGACGGGCCCGGGATGCTTCAATTCCTGTAGCATCCACAGATACACCTGGACCTGCTGTTTCCAAGCAGGCACACGGTTGACGTCTACTTTGTCGAGACGATCTCGCCACAAGGCCGTGGACTTCAACTCTTCCACGATGGTGTGCTCACCCACGCGGAAAAGCCCGTCCACGCGTCCGCTGAGTGTCACCTGCCAGCCACTCACCTCAAATTCAAGCGTCAAACTGTGCTCTACGCAGTACTGCTCCTCACCGGCCGCACGCTCCGACTGCCAAGCGCGATGTGCGTCCTGACCTGCACGCGCACGCACACTCCGTGAGCGGACGGACTCAACACGGAGGTCTCCACCTGGAGGTCCATGCTCAATCAAATCTTGAACCCCCAGCTTCAGGACACGACGAGAATCATTGAAGCTCAGCACGCCAATCCGTAACCCACCCACTTCGACGAAACGGCAAATGAAAAGCCAACTCGGACAGAACAAGGTTGAACCAAACCCGCTGTGAAGATAGGGCTGCCGTCCTTCAGGTTGAACCCTAGGAGGTTCGAAATGCTGCTGGACTGGAATAGTATCCGTGAGCGTGGCCTTGCAGGCGTCGGAATCAACGAAGAGGAAGCCCGTGAAATCGGACGCCTCACCGACCCAGAAGCTGTTGAGCGACTTTTGGCTATTGCCGGAGAAGTCAAACAGCACCACAAAGGCAACGAGATCTACACCTGTGGAATCACCAACGCCAAAAGCGGCCGTTGCCCGGAGAAGTGTAGCTTCTGCTCACAATCCGCGTTCTACGAAACGGAAGCCCCAAAGTACCCGCTCAAGCCACCCGACTTGATCGCTGCCGAGGCTCGAGCCGCCGAAGCGCATGGCGTACGAGAATTCAGCATCGTGACCAGCGGTCGCTCACTCTCCAACGCAAAAGAGTTCGAGAGCGTCAAAAAGTCACTGAAGCAGATCCGCGAAACAAGCGGTGTACAAACCTGCGCCTCGCTAGGGCTGATGAAGAAAGAACAACTCGCGGAGTTGCAAGCAGCCGGACTAGATAGCTACCACCACAACCTTGAGACCTCCCGGAGTTTCCACCCCAATGTGGTTGAAACACACACCTATGACGAAGAGCGAGAAGCCATCGTCGCGGCGAAGTCTCTCGGCCTTTACGTGTGCTGTGGCGGGATCTTCGGTATGGGAGAGACGTGGGACCAACGGGTCGAGCTCGCCACGGACCTTCGCGCCTTGAATGTGGACAGCGTGCCCATCAATTTCTTGAACCCTCGACCAGGTACACCACTGGCCGAAAAGCACGACCTGACCCCGGAGACGTGCTTAAAGATCATCGCCATGCTGCGCCTGATGCTCCCGGAACGGGACCTCATCGTGTGCGGTGGGCGCGAGGTTAATCTCGAAGATCGTCAGCCGGAGCTGTTCCGCGCCGGTGCGACCGGCGTGATGCTGGGCAACTACCTGACCACATCGGGCACGCAAACAGACAGCGACCTACAGATGATCGAATCGTTGGGCCTCGAAGTCCGTCCTCCCCCACACACACCCACGGCGCCACCGGCCACAACGTGATCAAGGGGCGCGAATACGCCTCCCTCAAGGCGCGGCTGGACGAACTAACAGCCCAAGGCTTGCGTCGGACGCTCCGAATCTTGGAGCCAATAGACGCCACCCACGCAAGCTTCGAGGGGCGGCGCATGACGCTGTTCTGCTCGAACGACTACCTGGGCCTAGCGCACGCGCCCGAACTCACGCGGGCCGCAAGAGGAGGAGGTGCTGGCAGCGCCAGGCTGATCAGTGGAAACCGAGCAAGTCACAGCGCGATCGAAGACCGCCTGAGTGCTCTCTACGGCCGCCCGGCCACACTACTCTCCAGCGGCTACCACGCCAACCTCGCGTTGTTTACGACACTGCTAAAGCGCGGGATGTCCGTAGCCAGCGATGCACTGAACCACGCGTCCATCATCGATGGAATTCGTCTAGCCCACGCAACCCGTCACATCGTGCCTCACGGTGAACCCGAGCACCTAACAGATGTAGATCTGGTCGCGGTCGAAGGGCTCTATTCGATGGATGGCGACACACTCAACCTGGCCGACTACACCGGTTCGCACTGGTTAGCGGTCGACGAAGCACACGCCTTTGGTTGCTTAGGCCCGAAGGGTAAGGGCGTCGCTGCTGCACAAGGCGTACAGCCCGACTTCTTGGTGGGCACGCTCGGAAAAGCGATCGGCGCCTACGGTGCGTTTATTGTCGGCCCCCCGGAGCTTAGAGAATTGTTGCTCTCACAGGGAAGAAGCTTCATCTTCACAACCGGCTTGCCAGAAACGGTGACAAGGGTCGCCTTAACAGGCATTGAGCGCGCGATTGACGGCGATGACCTGCGAAAGACCCTTGCTCAAAACGCCGAAAAACTCCGCGCGGGACTGAAGGCGTTAGGCCTTTGTGCACTCGGCGAGCACCACATCATCCCCGTAATTCTCGGTGAGCGCGCCATGCCTATCGCCGAGGCGCTCTTTGACGCAGGGTTTTTAACGACCGGGATCCGACCACCGACCGTAGCGAAAGGCACCGAACGCATTCGGTTCACAGCATCCGCAGCGCACTCCGACGAAGATATCGAGCGGCTGCTTCATTCGCTTGAGACCATCCTCAACCGCTAATATCGAGCCGATGGGTCAGATCTTCCCGATATTCGCTGCTCTAATGCTTTCAGGCTGTACGAAACCCGTTCCTCCTGTGCAACCCGTCGACCCCGAGGCGCCAATCACCATCGGCTGGAGACTGGTACCGGGGATGGAATTGGAGGCGGTCGTCGAAACGACACACACCGTCGGCGAAGATCGCGCGTGGCGCATCGAAAACTGGCGGTACCTTATCCGTCGAATGGACGATCATGGCGCAGTCACACTGGAGGGTAGCCTGACCGCATTGGACGCCGGGCTGACCCACGAGCAACAACCGCTCACACCATCGAGTCTAAAACGTGCGATCCGAACCGAGATAGAGCGCGTCCAATCCAGTGGCGTGCACCTTCGAATTGTACTCGATGGCACTGTATCTAGCCTTGACGCGACCTCTTGGGATGATGCACTGGGCCACCTTTTGATCAGTATGGCCTTACCCCCAGAACCCGTACAACCGGGGATGGCTTGGCCCGATTTAGCTCCAGCCAGAGCGGTCTCTGCCCTTCTCCCATCCGACATCGGGGTCAAACTCCAGGGGGAGCAGCGCTTTATCGGTGTCGTCTACCAACATGACCGCTGGTTAGCGGAGATCGCCTACAACGGTCGCGTCACCCCCGATGACGAACAGGTCAACGACCTAGTGCTCTGGGGAAAGACCTACTGGGACCTCTCGCGGGGCGCGCTCTACCAGCGGGAATTGGTCCTGACACAACCCGGTGAGGGCGGCGCGTCAGCAGAGATAGGCGCACTGACAGTAGAGCTTTCCGTAGAACTAAGCCGCTAAGCAAAGAGGGCCGCACACCGAAGTGTGCAGCCCTCGTGTACGCGATGACGCGGTTTAGGAAACCGCACCCGAGTAGCAATCGATAAGAATGTCTGCGACCTCACCACGGATAATGCGGGGATCAGGACGCTCTCCGGTCTTCAAGATGTCGCGAACCTTGGTTCCGCTGATGAAGAACGGCTTCTCTTCCGGGTGGTTCTCCATGAGGTCCACGCGACCCAAGCTATCGTAGAAGGCCGCGAAGCCAACCTTGACCGCCTGCGTCTGAAGATCGCCAGGAAGGCTGTCGAAGATGGCGTGTGCGTCGAAGTCACCCCAAATGGCGGTGCCATCGAAGTACGGCGCATCCGCGTGCTTACGGCCGATTACGATGTGACTGAATCCGTGGTTTTGACGGTAGATGGCGTGCATTACAGCCTCGGAAGGACCGCCGTACCACATCCGCATGTCGAGGCCGACGAGCTCAAAGACATCGTTGATGTTGTAGCCTTGGCCGTCCCAGAGCCCCTTGTCGCTGTCTCCCATACCGAGAAGACGGTTCTCGACGAGCACCTGATAGCAAAGCATGCGGGTGCCAGCGTCCACGTCATCGCCCTTGAGTTGACCGACGAGCGGGTTCAATACGACACCTGTGTGCTTTCCGCTACGTGTCAGAGCCTCTGCACCGAAGACCAGCGCATACTCATGCGCACGGTGGAGCGGGTTGCGCGTCTGGAATGCGAGCGCAGCTTCCCACTTGCGTGAGGCGATAAGCGCACGAGACTGACGAGGCGTCAACAAGTACTGCCCGTAGGCCGGGTTGCGCGGCTGGGGCAACGCCCAAAGCTCACCGCCAACAAGCTTGGTACGCGGGTCGTCCATGACGATCGCGCCACCGGGATGATCGGTACGCGAGGTACGGTAAACGGACTCGACAAACTGTTGCTTGTTCCAGTCGTAAACCGAGCCAACTTCCAGTCGAGCGACAGCTTCACCGGCGCTGTTTACGATGACAGCGTGCCCGCCGACTTCAAGGCTCGCGGCCTCTTCGTCGGTGACAGCAAATGCGAAGGGGATGGTCCAGGCGTAGTTTTTACCTTCACGAACGATGCAGTGCTCTGCAAGAACATGGTTGTAAACGTCTTCGTTCATCGGACCGGTGAGCGGGCTTAGGGTCCCGTCTGCGATACGGTATACCGTCGCCAAATCGGCATCGTTTACCGAAATGTTGGGAAGGCGAGCAGCGTCGGCCTGAAGTTGCTTACGCTCGGTGAGAGCGAGCGTGCGGTCGACCGGTTCAGTCAGACCGCCGTGAGCGGGAACGAGAGCCATTGGAATACTCCTTGGAATCAATCTGCGATGTAGAAAACGCGCTCATTGGCGCGCGTTTATTTAGGGCGCGCTTATTCACCCATATTGAGCGCTTCGTCAACCGGTTATCGTCAGACTCAAGAAGAAGCCGAGGGCCGAATGGACGCAAAAACACTCGCCGCAATTGACCGTTCTGTGGTCTGGCACCCCTTCACACAACACGCAGACTGGGAAAAGCAGCCGCCGGTTGTGATCGAAAAAGGCGCCGGAGTGTACTTGTTCGATGTCGAAGGCAACCGCTACATCGACGGCGTGAGCTCACTTTGGGTCAACGTGCATGGGCACGGACACCCCCACCTGCTCGACGCCATCAGAGAGCAGAGCGAACTGCTCCAACACTCCACGCTACTCGGACTTGCCAGTACGGCCTCAATCACCTTCGCAAAAGCATTGGTCGATAAGAGCCTTCCAGGTCTTACACGCGTCTTTTACTCCGACAGCGGCTCCACCTCGGTCGAAATCGCGCTCAAAATGGCGTTTCAGTGGCAACAGCAACAAGGGCACACCAAACGCACGCGCTTCGTCGCGATGTCCGAGGCCTACCACGGCGACACCATTGGCTCGGTCAGCGTAGGGGGTATTGATCTCTTTCACGCGATCTACCGACCGCTATTGTTCGACGCGCATCGCCTTGAGATACCCGGGAATCGCGAAGCCTCTGCGGAAAGGCAAGCGCTCAACGCGGCCAAGCGCCTCTTCCAAGAGCATGGAGACGAGATCGCCGCATTTGTCTTTGAACCGCTCGTGCAAGGCGCCGCCGGAATGCGTATGCACACCCCAGAGTTTTTAGCCGAGCTCTGCGCCCTCGCGAAACAAGCCGGAGTACTGCTCATCGCAGACGAAGTCGCGACAGGGTTCGGTCGCACTGGCACCTTATTCGCGATGGAGCAAGTCGGTATCAGCCCAGATTTCCTTTGTGCGGCCAAGGGCATCACCGGAGGCACACTACCGCTTGCCGCGACCCTTACGACAGAGGCGATTTACGAGGGCTTCAAAGGGAAGACCGATGAATACCGGACCTTCTTCCACGGGCACACCTACACCGGCAACCCGATCGCATGCGCAGTAGCGCTCGCCTCGTTGGAACTGTTCGAATCAGAAGGCACGCTGCTCAATGTGCGCGAACGCGCCGTTCAACTCGAAAAGCGGCTTGCCCAAATGGCCGGTCGCAAATTTATTCGTGGGTTTCGCCAACAAGGCCTCATGGCGGGAGTGGATTTGGGCGATCCAGAGGGCAATGCATTTCTTCCTAACGAACGCATTGGCCACAAGGTTTGTATGGCATGTCGGCCCAGGGGCGCGATCCTTCGCCCTCTCGGCGACACCGTCATTCTCATGCCACCGCTCTGCATCTCTTCTGCAGCCCTGGACGAACTGCTCGACATCCTCAACGACGCGATCACAGACGTACTCGGCGACTAGCCCCCCGCGATACCGCAAAGGGGTTGTAGATCGAGGCCAAAATGCTGTACCGTCCCTCGTACGGAGAAACTCATGCCCCGAACTTGGGCCAAATTCGCCGTAGCGGCGCTGTTCCTGGCGCCTCAGGCGAACGCGCAAAGCGTCGACACATTCTCTTTCGCTGGCGCGACCAACGAGAGTGGAGGGGCGCTGCAACTGGTATTGCCCGACGCGGGTGATCCTGGAATGTACGGCTTTGCTGGTGGCGTAAGCTACGCAAATTCTCCACTCGTCGCGGTGAGCCCAGACGGAACGGTGACGCCCGTTGTCGGGAGCCTAATAGGGACGCAACTCTCCACGGGCTACACCTTCACAGGCCCCGTACGCTTGGGGATCACGGTACCGATGTACCCCTACGTCGGCATGGAAGAGCCCCAGGCCGCAACAGGCGACCTACGGATCTCAACCCTTGTCCCAATCGCGCTCGGGATGGACAGCGACTTAAGGTTCGGCGTCGCCCCCTATGTCCAAGCCCCTTCGGGAACTTCCGGAACCTACACCAGCCAAGGTGCAGGAGGCGGGTTCACCACCACGTTGGCGGGCGAAGCGGAGATCTCTTCCTTCCCGCTACAGTGGGTCGCAAACTTAGGACTAGACGCCTCACCGGCTCGTGCTATCGGTGACGCACAGCTCGGTACAAACCTCCGCCTGGGCACCGGCGCAACCACCCAAATCGATGAACAGACGCTCGCGGGTATCGAACTCGTAGGTTTATTCGATCTCGCCGGTTCCGGAGCAGGCAATGAGAGCCCGATAGAAGCCAACCTGTTCGCAGAGTTTGCGCCGATAGAAGGCCTGGCGATCACCGGAGCTATCGGCACAGGACTCGTAGCAGGCGTTGGCGCATCAAACCTACGGTTGTTTGTCGGCGCGACCTGGCGCGCGATGGGCGTGGCACCGATCAAGGACGCCGACAAAGACGGTCTGGCGGACGGTGTGGACGAATGTCCCAATGAAGCGGAAGACATCGACAAGTTTGAAGATGAAGATGGCTGCCCCGATAACGACAACGACAACGACGGCTACGTGGACATCTCGGATGAGTGCCCAGACGACGCCGAAGACCTCGACAACTACGCCGATTCTGATGGCTGCCCAGATCTCGATAATGACGGCGACATGATCTTGGACACTGTGGATGTCTGTCCAAACCAAGCCGGCCCGGTAGAAACCCGCGGCTGCTCGGACAGAGACGGCGACTTCGTGCCGGACTCTGAAGACCTGTGCTTAGAAGAGCCCGGGCCGCCGGAAATAGGCGGGTGTCCTGACTCAGATGGCGACAGCGTCTCCGACGCCAACGACGAATGTCCCGACGTGCGGTCCAACGCACGCGCAGCGGCCGCCTATTCGAACGGATGCCCAGCAGACACCTTCGTTACAGCCAAACGTATCGAAACGGCGCAACGCGTCAGCTTTACATCACCGGGTGAATTGTCTGAACCCGCCAAATCGGCCCTGGGCGAAGTCGCGGAAATCCTAAACAACTACCCTCAACTCTTCGTCGAAGTCGCTGGCCACTCTGACAGCCTCAAAACCGAAGCAGCAAGTCAAGCCGCATCGGAACGCAGCGCTACGGCAGTACGCACCTATCTCACGACCGAACTCAATGTGGCCCCAAGTAGGCTGGTGGTACGCGGCTACGGCGCGAGCATGCCCATCGACACCAACCTCACGCCAACCGGCCGAGCAGCCAACCGGCGCGTCGAGTTCCGTTTGTTGGAGCGATGAGGCTTAGAACCTCTCTTTAGAGCGACGTCTGCACCCGAGTAGTCCGCTCAATCGACGCCTCGACATCGGACGAGCGGAAATCGCCATCGGTCGCGAAGCCTTCGAAGGTGCCCCGCGAGAGTTCATAGGACCAGATGGTCCAATTTGTACGCCCATACGAACACGTCATGGCATCTCTCAAATGAGGAAGCGTGGCTGACTTCTGAACGCCACCAGCCATGATCCCCTCTCGATAGTTTCCATCGCCGCACGCAACGAACAGGTGCTGCATCGTGACGTCATCGGAGCTCGTCAACGCAAAATCATGCGTTTCAGCGTCCCAATTAGCGAATACCGGAGGCTCTTGGAACTCCGGCAGCGTCGCAACGCCGTCGGATACAGCGGCCAAGCTATAGGCTATCGCGCCACCAGATCCCAACCCGCCGACTTGCGCCAAAGCGAGTGCGTAGCTTCCGTAAGACTCTTTGAAGGCGCTGGTTGCCACGCGCATCGCGACAACCTCTCCCTGCCCAGTGCCCATCCCAACGGTGGCGTACCCATCGGTCCAGGTGTCTTCAAGCAGGATGACCAGCACATCTTCAGTGCCGTAAAACCCATTTGGCAGATCTGGCACGGTCACTACGACCGCTTCATCAAATGAGGCGCCTGGCGCCAAGTCCACCGCAACCTCATCTCCGGGCGCACCAGTCAACCCGCCTTCCCAACCATACGAGAAGTTCGACAGATTATCGACGAACAGCGCCAAAGCATCGGATGAGCCATTCAGTCCAGACGTCAGGTCAGCGATAGCGACGGGGCCCGCCATGGTCCATACCCCAAAATCGCCGGCGTTCGCGTTGCCTTCCCAAGTCTCGGCATAGTCAGCCACATACAGATTCGCGGGCAACGTCGCCTCGATGCCAAAAATCGAGATCGTGCGATCTTCCGACATCAACGCTTCAGGGTTGTAAACCAATGGGTGGCTATAAAAAGACGCTGCCGCAAGGCCAACCTCGAGGTCCGTCACTCCCCCGGCCGTCAACTTCGAAAAGTCGACACCACCAGTAAGCGCAACATCAGCGGCCTCGACCGACTCCACCGTGCGCATCCGGATCGTGACATCACGCGAAATCGTGCCGTGCAAGGTCACCGCCACATAGCCCTCGGCAGCAGCGGTGATGTCAACCGCACCAGCCTCCTTCAGCGTGGCCGTGATCAGCCCGTCTTCATCCGCACCCGAGATCTCAAAGGTCGAGCCAAAAATCCACACGTCTTCGGTGACGGGCTCACCCGTTTCGTAATCTTCCACGTGAACGGTGAGCGCGCCGGGCTCGGTCACTGTCAATGTCACATCCGCAGACAGGCCCTCGTAATCGGCAGAGAGCGTCACGGTCCCTGGTCCTACCGCCGTGACGACACCCGATGTATCAACGGTAGCTACCGCCTCATCCGAACTCGCAAAAGTGGCGAGCGTCAAGTCCGCAGCCACGACACTGCCATCTACCGAAGCGTTTAAACGCAACACATACGACGCGGCTGTAAAGACCGTCAGACCGTCGGGGTAGAGCGCGATTTCGTCGACCGACGGCTCATCTATTCCCGTATCGCCCGTATCTTGCGGCGCGGTATCCTGGATAGCAGAATCGCCAGTCTCCACTGGAATTGACGTGTCAACCCAAGCGCTGGTGTCACGCTGCGTATACGGCGAGTCGGTGTCAGGCGCGGTATCTGCGGTTTCGGTCTTGGAATTGCTCTTACAAGCCAAAAGCCCCAAGGCAAAGACCACGAATAGACGTGATTTCATAGCAGACATCAAGAATACTCACTGAAACAGGGAAACCCGCACGGTAACCACGGGTTTCACCGATCGCCACAACCCTTTCCACTCGCGAACAGATACTGGCGAGATATTGTGCGTGAAGAGACACTATGCTCAAACTCATTTACCTCCTCCTTTCGATAGCGACTGCGGCCCCGATAACAACGGGCCCAGGCCGTGCCGTCGTGATCGCCCCCTGCACCCCCGACGCAGCCGACGCGTGCTGGGAGCGCGCCCAAGCGCTCGAAAGATTCGTCGCACCGTCAGGCGTTATCGAGTCGACAGTTCAGGCAGATATCCGCCTTGCACACCAAGATGGCATGTTGCTGATCAACGCGCAGAAGCTCCCGGAAGGCTACGGCGTGCAGATTGACGTCTCCAAAACCGAGGAGGAACACCTCGGGACCGCGACAGGCGAGATCGTTGGCGCTGGGATTTCGACGCTCCCGATGGAGACGCAGGTCAAAGCGGGAACACTTGTGAGCCTACGTGTCGGACTGGTCACGCTCCGACCAGACGGTATGGCCAACAATCGACTGCCATGGACACCCACTGGCCCCGCGGACGCCGTCCGAGCATTCCAGGGGCTGTTCACAAGCGCTCCCGCGGTGGGGCTGGGGATCAATGTAAACCGAAAATCCGAGAGGCTAGTCGTGTTGGCGCCAGGTGCTACCACGCTTGAACTTAAAGAAGAACGGCTCGTCTCTCCATCCCGAAAGCAAGGTGCGCCGAAGCCTTGGATGGCATCGGGCGACGATCAGATCCGGACGCGCTTTCCACCACGAAGCGGCTGGTTTACCGTCACAGCGGTTTGGCACAACCCCGCGGGGCAAGCCATCGACATCAGCGCGCGGCGCTTTCATTGGCGGGCAGATCCCGCCCCTGGCGCCAGTGCGCTCGACATTCATCCCGCCCCGACCTGGCACGCCACACATACCGACGGGCCTTTCCGCATTTCTCACCGAACGCGTATCGCGGTGAATAACCCCGAATGGCTACCTGCCGCGCAGCTCCTCGCCGAAGAAGTGGAACGCTTCACAGGGCATACGCCCGAGGTCGTCGAAAGCAAAGGGCGCACCGGCGACATCCGAATCCAAAAATGGAAGCCTTCTCACCGCTTCAAGCACCTCCCGAGCATGAAAGATGCGCTTGCGGACGTGAAATTGAACAAAGACGCGTTTGGCATCCAGGTCAACAAAAACGGCGCCACGATCCTTGCGAGTCATATCACCGGTGCGGTTTACGGTGCAGTGGCCTTCGCAGACAGCGTTGGCTGGGACGCGACCGCGCCAGGTTTCGAAGCCGTCGACCGCCCCGAATTGCCAGAGCGAATCTTGTACCACCGCCTCAACCTAAACGGGCAACTGAAGCTAGACGTCGAAGACTACGAACGCTTCATTCGCACGGTACTGACCCGAGGAAGATACAACACGCTCGTCTTAAACTTCTCCGACAGCATGGCGCTCGAAAAGCACCCTGAATTGTCGAACAGAAACGCCGTCTCTTCCGAAGACCTACAGACAATACTTGAAACTGCGCATGAGTTGGGTATCGACGTCGTGCCAGGAATCAGCGTGCCGTCACACGCAGCGTGGCTGGTCAACAGCTACCCAAGACTTGGCGACGACGCCAAATCCACAATGGTCTGTGTTCGACACCCAGACCTCTACCCGCTGCTCACCACGCTGTACGAAGAGATCTTGGAGGCCTTTGGCGATGTAGACCGGTTTCACATCGGGCATGACGAGCTGATCTGGCGTTCGGAAGGGCTGTTCGGCGATGAAAGAAACCCAAGGTGCTACGGCACCCCACGGTGGAGGCTGCTCGCGGAGTCGCTGGAGTGGCATGCGAAGTTTTTTGCCGAACGCGATATTCGCCCGATGCTCTGGTCCGACATGCTGGTAGAGGGCTTCAATGGTCACCGAGAAGGCACGCACCGCGCACTCGAAAACTTTGATCCGGACCTGCTCAAACGCTTCATCTTCGTGAGTTGGTCTCCCATCGGGGACACCGTTGGAGAATTCGGACCGCAAGGCTTCGAGGTTCACCGTGCACACACTGGATACTTGGACGGTAAACGCGTGAAGCTCGACGTCGAATCGACCTACTTACGCGGCGAAGGATTGGCGATATTCCTGCCTGCCCCCTGGTCCACCTTTGGACAAGCACCGGGAACACGGCCGCTGCACTACCACTGGCCAAGCGTCATCTTGGCCGGTACGACAGGGTGGCGCCATGATCTGGCCGAAACCAGTATCGAAGCCACCCTTCTGCCGCTGACAGGAGCCCCCGGATTTACCCCCGGCTACAACCGAGTTCCTGACTGGAACGGCCGCAGCAAGCCGATCCTGATGGAGGGAAGCGGGCCGACAGCGACTCTACCCAAGGCGGCGTGGCCTGAGTCTGCCACAGTCTCTGGGCTGACCTTTGGAAAAATACAGCCCAAAATGGCGGCGGAAGGCTGGGCGGTCGACTTGCCGATCGGTAGCCGTGCAGCGGGGATTTCACTGCTCCAAGCCGCCGTCGTGTCCTGGCCAGCGTACCGCGCGCTCCAACGTGGTCAAAAGAAAGACCTCAAAGCAGGGTCTCCACCGATCGCGCGCATGACCGTGACCTACACAGACGGAGAAGAGGTGACACACGATATTCGCTTGGGCGTAGACACTGAGCGACTAGACGGCGACCCAAGGGCGATCAGTCTATGGAACACCGCCGGAACGCTAAAACTCCCCTCGCCGCAAGCAAACCGACTCGACCCCGACGTGCAAGACCGGCACCTGTTTCGCCTCGACTGGGAAAACCCAAGACCCAAATCCCGCATCCTGCGTGCGCGCATCGAGACCCTCGAAGAGGGCGTCTGGCTCATCGTCGCGGGAGCCGAGGCCCTGGACGCGCCATGAAAACGATTGCCAGGGCACTAATTCTAACAGGCGCGATCGCCTGCGGACCTACCGCGGATACCGGCGCACCGGTCGTTATCCCCGAGCTGCCTGAACTGACTGTTGAATGGTTCAACGAAGCACAGGTGGCGCCGGGCTACTTACTGGTCGCTTTTGTAAGCAATCCCCCCGCGGCCGCGCTCATCGACCGAGACGGGACTGTGATTTGGGCCCGAGCCCAGGAAACAGACCAGGACAACATCCTGACTACACACGCCATCCTCGGGGCTGAACCCGGGCAGATCTTCTACAACGTCTATAGCTCCTTGCGTGATGGGGGTGACGGCGAGACCAGCGTGCATCAGATCGTCGAGTCCTCGTACTTAGGTGGACTCACAAAGACGTTGGCGGCTCCAGATCTGCATCACGACTTCACCGTT